>Ga0272443_10000267_pt1 | contig 98424 bp, 91 predicted proteins | sample SSMAcet12_FD_193581 | JGI IMG/M metagenome (GOLD analysis project Ga0272443, IMG submission 193581) | Marine sediment archaeal communities from Little Sippewissett salt marsh, Falmouth, MA, United States - SSM-Acet-12 | ecosystem: Environmental > Aquatic > Marine > Wetlands > Sediment ... | reverse complement strand
AATAAACGGATCGTCTCCCTCGGCGACGAGTTGGGGGCGGCTGGTGCCGTCTACATGGGTCACAGCCGGTACCTGCTCGGCATTGGTTGGAACAATGTAGGACATGTATTTACTCGGCACCCCCCAGTCGCCGAGCACCATGGGTGCAAACGGACGATACCATTCGCGCTGCTTGACATCCCTGTTGAGCCGATCTTTTCCGTCGCTGAGGCGGGGATCGAGAAGAATGCTGCGATGGCCCAAGGCCCGCGGACCGGACTCCGCTCGACCGTAGCACAACCCGACGCTTTTTCCCTCCTCCAGAAACCGCACGATATACGGAATGAGGTCATGGCCGACACTTCCCGCATCGGTGCCGAGATAGGGTTGCCATGCGCGCGCAACTCTTGGCTGGTTGAAAACATGGTGCCACACGAATAACGCCTGGCCGAGGCTGATACCGCCGTCGTGCGGCTGGGCCGGCACCCAGGTTTCCTGAAATAAGCCACTTTTGTGAACCGCGGTGTTGGCAGTGCAATTCATAGAGCAACCGCCTGTCATGACAAGCCGATTTACCGGCCCCCAGGACTTCATCCGGGCTGCGGCTTCAAGATAAAATTCTGTTGTCAGCAGTTGCAGGGAGGCGCACACATCCTGAGCGAATCTATTTTTCGGATCGAATGGAACGATGCCGAACCGTCCGCTGTCATCGCGCAGAAAAGGAGAAAACGGATGATAGAGCATCTGCTGCTTCAGCGCGTCGACGGTCTCGTCCCGAGGGGTGCCATAACTGGCCAGGCCCATGATTTTTCCGGCACTTTCGAGCCGCTTCATCCCAAAATTATATTCTCCGATCGAGGCCCAAGTGCGGCCGATATTGAGCTGCATTTTCCCGCGGCCCTCGTAGCCCCATCCGTATTCGATTTCTTCGATTCTGTTACCCTCTCCGTAAGCCAGGGCACAATTGCGATAGTCGCCCCCGCCGTCGGCGGTCAAGATACCGGCCTTCTCGAAAGGCGATGTAAACAACGCACCGGCCACATGTGCCAGATGATGGTCGACAGCGATGCAATCGTACCAGCGATCGAACAAGTTGATGCGATGCCGGCTGTAGCGGTTGTCGACAGGTCCTCGCCATCCGCTTTTCTTGAAATCGGGATTCTCCTGATACGTCTCACCTTCTAAGTGCCATTGCACCAATCGGCCTTCGAGAGTGGGTTTGATCCAGGGACTGATGGCAACGACGTCAATGGTTTCGGGTTTCCAGCCGTACTCCTCTAAAATTGCTCCGATGTCCATAGCCCCTTTGTCGTGTTTGACACGCGTAAGGCGCTCTTTCTCCAGAACGACGACAGGTTCGCCGTCCTCCATTAAGGTGCAATTGGCATCATGACCGTAAAACAAGGAAAGAATTCTCATTCAACCTCCCGTCGATATCTTTAGTTCGAAAATAGAATCAGACCCGCAAAAAGAAACTTGAAACTCGTAACTGGTAAATTTATTAATTGTTCCATGATTTGACAACAATAAACCAGACAAGGGTCTTGACGCTTAAACTGTCTTTCGCTTATAATACAAATGTCATACAATGAATCGCGTTGGAGCGAGCGTGGATATCGCCTATAAATTCGAAGGATATCGTGTTCTATTGGTTCACAATGAAGAGCCCATCTGGGACGTTATTCATTCCCGAATCATGGAAACCGATTGCGATTTGTTTGCCGTAAATTCGGCCAAAGACGCCTGGACCTTAATGCAACTCATGGACTTCGATATTATAATCAGCGCTTATGACCGAAACCAGACGAATGGGCGGGAATTATTCCAAAATGTGAGTGGTTCTAATAGAAATGCCATAAAGATCCTGCAGAAAAAACGTCGTGACAGCGGCATGAAGTGGCGTTTGCTGCTGAGTGGCGTTAACGGCTTGAATAGAAATTCACTCGAATTGGAAAGCATGCTGGCCGTTATTTCAAATCGATTCGATGGGAATGGCGGCTTCGGCCAGCATGATGCGGGCATCGACCACGACACATGTTGTACCGGTGCACTTGACAGGGTTGAGATCGATCGTGTCGATGTGGTCTGCGAGGTCCATGACCAAGACTGAAAAATGATGAACCAGGCGTATCAGGGCCGACATGTCGATCGGCTCCGCGCCGCGATACCCTCTTAGAAGTTTAGCGCCCTTGAGGCTTTCCACCATTGAAGAGACATCGCTGTCCGAAAGTGGGGCCATTCTCAAGGCGATGTCCTGATAGATTTCCACTCCGGTGCCGCCGATGCCCAGCAATATGATCGGGCCGAACTGGTAGTCGATTTTCGCACCGATGATCAGCTCGACTCCGGAGATCAGCGGCTCGATCAAGACTCCGGCAAATCCCTCCAATTTGCTGAAACCACGAAAGACATCGGTCAATGCATCCGCATCTTCGAGGCCGACGGCCACGCCGTTGACCTCGGATTTATGGACGATGGCCGGAGAGACGATCTTGACCACCAACGGGTAGCCGACGTCCTCAGCCGCGGCAAGGGCTTCGGGCAGAGTGGCCGTCCAGCGGAAATCGGGCACGCGAATTTCACCCAAAGAGAGCAGCCGCTTGGCTTCCGGTTCCAGTACCCAGCCGTAACTTTTGGCACGGCGGATGATGTCCCGCATATTCTGATTCAGCATGTCCGGCACCTCCTCAGGGCCTCGATCATCAGCACTGCGCCATCGATGGAAGATGAGACCGGGACGTTGTTCAGTTCAAAGCCCTCGATCAACATCCGGTATTTTTCCTGATGGGGCACGTAAGCCACCAGTGGTTTGTCCTCGCGCCGGAACACGTGGCTCAACCGCGCCCCGAGATCAGAGCTGATCCCGGGAGAGTAAGGCAGTAGCAGCAAGATCACGCAATCGACCTCCGAAGCCTGACTTAGTCCGTTGGCGGCAGCGACAAAATCATCATCCCGGGCACTGCCGGTCAAATCGACGGGGTTTTCGAGGGAGGCGATCCCCTGAACGCTCGCAGACAGGTTCTCCAGTATCTTGTGCCGGGTATCTTTGGACAGTTGAGGAACGGCCAGTCCCCTGGCGGCGCAGATATCGGTGACGAGAACACCGTGCCCACCGCTGACGGTGATGATGCCGACCCGACCCTGGATCTTCTGGCGGTAACAGCTGAGGGACTCGCAGAAAGACACCATCTCGAACTCGTTTTCGGCTTCCACGATACCGTGCTGGGCCAGGACGGAGGAGAAGACTCTGTGGTCGCCGGCCAGGGAGGCGGTGTGGCTGGAGGCCGCTCGCCGGCCCTCGATGCTTTTGCCGGACTTGAGCACGATGATCGGTTTGGGAACGCTTGCGGCAGCCTGGACGAAACGCCGGCCCTCATTTTTGTCAAAGCCCTCCACGTAGAAGGCAATCACGCGGGTCGTGGGATCTTCGGACAGGTAAGCCAGCATGTCCAGCTCACGGATAAGGGCCTTGTTGCCGATGCTCACCGCCAGAGACAGCCCGACCCCCTGCTCGGCGAACTTGACCATCTGATCCACCAGCACACCGCCGCTCTGGCTGACGATGGCGACCGGTCCGGGATCGGGACGCACCAGGCGCTCTCCGGGCAGGAAGAAAGTGTCGAAGCGGGTCGGTGCGTAGATCCCCAGGCAGTTGGGCCCAATGAAGGGAAAGTCAGCTGTCCGTGCCAGGGTGACCAGTCGCTCCTGCAGATCTGCCCGCCCGCTTTCGGCAAATCCGCCCGAAATGATCACGGCCCCGCCGACATCGCTTTTGATGCAGCGCTCGAGGATATCCGGCACGAATTCGGCACGGGCCGCGACCACCGCCAGGTCGATGCGGGCCGGGATATCGGCGATGTCGGCGTAGACCCTGTCCCTCTGGAACTGCCCGCCGCGGGGATTGACCGGGTAGACTTTCACGGGATACCGCAAGTGAATTTTGTTGTAGATGACATTGGCCGGGTGGCGGTCATTGGTCAGCGACACGCCCAGTACGGCGATGGTTTTGGGATGAAAGAGCGGGGTGAAATCCAAAACAGCCTCCGGTCGACTTCCAGTCAGATTTTTTTACCGATTTCAAACGCCCGGCCCAGGTAGCGGCCGATTCCGTGGTAAGAGCGGATCTCCGGGCCGAAAATAATCGGCGCCACTTTTTCAATGTCCGGCAGGCCGTTGTCGTCGACAACCGCGTCTTCGACTTTGACATCCATGATTTCGCCGATAAATTGGGTGTGGATACCGATTTCCACTGTCTGAATGAGTTTGCATTCCAGGATCAGCGGAAATTCGGCGATGTAGGGAGCGTCAACAATATCGCTCCTCACGGCGGTCAGACCCGTAGCGGCAAATTTGTCGGTCGTTCGACCGCTGACCATCCCGAAGTAATCCGCCTCACGGACGAATTTCTCCGAGGGGACGTTCAGCGTGTAAGCCTGCCGCTCCACGATGTTGGCGTAACTGTAGCGCGGCTTCTGGAGGGCCACGTAAACACAAGGAGGCTTGGAGCAGCAGATTCCGCCCCAGGCGGCCGTCATGCCGTTGGGCCGGCCGTCTTTGTCATAGGTCCCCACGATCCATACCGGCGTGGGAAACACCAGTGTTTTGGCACCCAGGGATTTTTTCATTGGATTTGTTCCTTACACTCTTTTTGGGTCTCGATTTAAAAAGATCAGCCTAACCGGCATTTCGAGGCTGGTTCAAGACCGATTAACAATTTACTATTCGACCCACCGGCATTTGTCAATTCGACGGTTTTTTTCAGCGCCATTCCCCGCATTGCCCCCCCCAACGAGAGCCGGTGGCTGTTCCCGCGGTTGCCCTGGTAGACGGCGACCGGTTCGGTACCGAACTCAAGATTCCGGTGCGTCTGCGGCTTCATCGATCCATCGGTATCCCTGATAGGCCGCCATAAAGGCGTGAATCCCTTCTTTTTCGAACCACTCGGGATCCCAAGTTTGGGGCTCCACAAGATCCGCGAATCTTTCTTTAAAAACGTAGACCCATGCCGAAATTCGGCTGCCGTCCGGAAGTGAGCAGAACTCTTTTTTCTTGCTGTAATAGGCACCTTCAAAGCGGTCTAACCGCACAGCGTCGCGTGGCCCGACGTCCAGGTAGACCACACCGTCGACCTGTTCGTCCATCATGCCCGGGACAAGAGCCGGGTAGGCCTCTCCTCTGATTTGTCGGCGCCGATAGCCGAAAAGCCGCGCATTGGTTTTCCGGTAAGTGCCGGCTACCACGACGGTCCACACCCGTTCGAACATGAGTGATCCGTAAGTAAAGATGTTCATCTGTCCGATCTTGCCCTTGTCACGAAGATTCTCGGTAACGATGAATGAGATATTTTAGATGAGCCGGGCCGGTTCCGCAGCAACCGCCCAGTATCTTGATGCCATGGCGCCGGTTCAAAAGGATCATCCGGTCACCCCAATCATCGAGCGCATCGGCCTGAAGCAGTTCGCTTCCGTCCAGTTTCGCATGATCGCACGACGAGGCATTGGCCTGAAAGCCGATCAGGCGAGCCAGCACTTTCCGGGGTTGCTCGTGTGCTCGAAGAAAGGACGGATAGGCGCAGTTGATCATGTAACCGAGCGGCGGCCGGTTGCAAACCGCGTCGATCTTTTGGAAAGCCTGTTCCAGGGACTGCCCGTCTAAAATGCGGCCCCGGCGATTGATCACGAAGCTGATGATGTACGGAAGCCCGGTGGTTTGCATGGCCCGTGCGATACCGCAGGCCTCGTCAACGACCGGAAGGGTTGCCGCCAGAAGAAAGTCGACTCCCGCATCCGCCAGTTGATGAACCTGCACCAGATGGAATGCCTCTGCGGCGTCAGTCGACAATCCTTCTCTTGGTTTATAGCAGTCGTTCTTACAGCCGACAAGACCGCCGATGAAAAGAGATGATGGTTGGTCCATCCATTCGTTCTTCAACTGCTTGAGGAATGCGACCGCATCACTGTTCACGTCTCGGGTAATGCCGGCGGCCGAGATGCGCTCGGGATTGGCCCGCCATGTCGGGGTGCAGATGAGGATCGGAACTCCCGCCGGTCGGGCGATGGACACATAGTCACGGTAAACACGGGTCAAAGCGGTTCGACCGACATCATCGTAAATCAGCAGCGCATTTTCAAGGCGCGGGTGCAGCACGGCCGCCCCCGATCGCCGCAGCGATTCGATGACGGCTGCTTCCGCCAGGATAAAGTCTGTCTTCTCAAATGTTTCGCTAAAATCCATGGTTAAACGGATCGTTTGTCTGGTATTGTCAGTCGGTCAGAACGCTGGTTCCTCACGGCCATTGCAAATATACCCAGAATAGCATATTTGACAATAGAAACAGGGGGGAGCGGATCCGCTCATGACGGAGAAACTGAAAAATTAAAATCTGACCGGTTTCACTAAGTGCTCTGTATTGTGATTGCGATCTTATTTTAAAATCCCTCCCGACCTCCCTTTGGCAAAGGGAGGGGAATTTCCCCGCCTTCACAAAGAGGACAGGCGGATTTCTTAAAGGAAGTTTCTCGAATTAGATTAATAAAATAAAAAGAAGAGGAAGACGCATTCCATGAGCGATCAACCCAACAAGATCATCTATTCGATGATCGGTGTTGCCAAATATCATGACAAGCGGCCCGTGCTGCAGGACATATCTCTTTCTTATTTTTACGGTGCCAAAATCGGGGTGCTTGGGCTGAATGGGTCCGGAAAGAGTTCCCTGCTGCGGATCATGGCCGGGGTCGACAAAGACTTTGTCGGTCAGACGATCGTTTCCCCCGGCTTTACGATCGGTTTTCTAGAACAGGAACCGGCTTTGGACGACGCAAAAAACGTGCGGGAAGTCGTCCAGGAGGGTGTGCAGGAAATCGTTGATCTGCTGGAGGATTACAACCGCATCAACGAGCAGTTGGCCGAACCGATGTCCGAAGAAGACATGAACCGTCTTCTCGAGCGCCAGGGAGAAGTCCAGGAGCAACTGGAGTCCCGGGACGCCTGGGACCTCGACTCGCGGCTCGAGATGGCCATGGATGCATTGAGATGCCCTGCGGGAGAAACACCGGTCAAGATCCTGTCGGGCGGCGAGCGGCGGCGTGTGGCACTCTGCCGGCTGTTGCTGCAGAAACCCGATATCCTGCTGCTCGACGAGCCCACCAATCATCTCGATGCCGAAACCGTGGCCTGGCTGGAGCACCATCTTCAGCAGTATGCGGGCACCGTCATCGCCGTGACGCACGATCGGTATTTTTTGGACAATGTCGCCGGCTGGATTCTGGAGCTGGACCGCGGACGGGGAATCCCCTGGAAGGGGAACTATAGCTCGTGGTTGGAGCAGAAGCAGAACCGTCTGCAGCAGGAGGAAAAGGGCGAGAGCAAACGCCAGAGGACCCTGCAGCGCGAGCTGGAATGGATCCGCATGTCTCCCAAGGCGCGGCGCACCAAGTCGAAAGCGCGCATCCAGGCCTATGAAAAGATGCTCTTGCAGGAAAATGCCAAGCGGGTCGAAGACATGGAAATCTACATCCCCCCGGGCCCCCGGCTGGGGAATCTGGTCGTGGAGGCCCGCAGCCTCGTCAAGGCCTACGGCAACCGGCTTTTGTTGGACGACTTGACCTTCACCCTGACGCCGGGTGCCATCGTCGGTGTCATCGGTCCCAACGGTGCCGGTAAGACCACGCTGTTTCGCATGATTACCGGACAGGAGCCGCCGGATACCGGCAGCATCCGCATGGGAGAAACCGTTCGCCTGGCCTACGTCGACCAGAGCCGCGACGCGCTCGATCCGCAAAAAACGGTTTGGGAAATGATCGCCGACGGTGAGGATGTGGTCGATCTGGGTGGCCTGACCGTCAAGTCGCGCGCATACGTCGCACGGTTTAATTTTTCAGGGGCCGACCAGCAGAAAAGGATCGGCATGCTTTCCGGCGGCGAGCGCAACCGGGTTCATCTGGCCCGGATGCTCAAGCAGGGTGCCAATGTTCTGCTGCTTGACGAACCGACCAACGATCTGGACGTCAACACCTTGAGGGCGCTGGAAGAGGCCCTGGAGAATTTTGCCGGTTGTGCCGTGGTCATCAGTCACGATCGCTGGTTCCTGGACCGCATCGCGACCCACATTCTGGCCTTTGAAGGCAACAGCCGCGCGGTGTGGTTCGAGGGGAATTATTCGGACTATGAATCCGACCGGCGCAGCCGCTTGGGTTCGGCCGCCGACCAGCCCCACCGGATTAAATACCGGCAGTTGACCCGGGAGTGAGGGCTTAGGCATGCAGCCTCAGACCGGCGGTGGAAAACCGTCACCGTCGTGGAGGAAATCGTCATAGTTCCAGAAAGGTGCCGGCACCTCCTCCGGTGCTGCAGGCCAGGGCCAGCCGGACGGGAGCGGGCAGACCAGTCGCAACGGCGTTTTGAGGGTGGGATGCATCACGATGATCTCCCTGGCCAACAGTGCGATCTGGCGGTCTTTCAGGGGGCTGACGGCACCGTAGCGCACATCCCCCACAATTGCGTGGCCGGCATGGGAGAGCTGCAGCCGGATCTGATGCCGCCGGCCGGTTTCCAGCACCACCTGCAGCAAACTCCGGTTCCCGATGCTTTCGATCAGGCGGTACTGCAGTCGAGCTTCGCGGCTGCGTGCGGTGGATTCGGAAAGGATACGGCACGAAAGTCCCTGGCGCTCAATGTGATTGTATAGGTTTCCGTCCGGCTGGTCGGGTGTGCCATCGACAACGGCCAGATAGGTTTTTTGGATCGTCCCGCAACGAAACTGGGCGCTTAAACGGGCGGCGGCTTTGGAAGTGCGCGCGAACAGCATCACGCCTGCCACCGGTCGGTCTAAACGGTGTACCAGGCCGAGAAACACCCGGCCGGGTTTGGCGTGGCGTTCCTTCAGCCATCCCTTGGCCAGTTCCAGCAGACAAACCGCCCCGGAACGATCTCCCTGGGCGAGCAGGCCGGCCGGTTTGAAGAGCGCCAGCAGGTGGTTGTCCTCAAAGAATACCGGCCAGCGTGGATGATAAAAGTACGTAGAAGAGAGCATCGGAATTCCTTATACGAAATAATCAACCCTGCCTTGGCCGCACGCGATGTCATGAAGCGTACCGAGAAAGAAATTTCTTCCGGCCGTACCGGCTCACCCGGACCGGAAAAGTTGCGGGCATTGTTCGACAAATGCGGCATTCATTTGTCGGCCCTGCAGGTTCAACAGCTGTGGACTTATCACGGGCTGCTGCGTCAGAGCAACCCGGAGCTCAATCTGACGCGGGTGCACAATTTCGACAACATGGTCATCAAGTTGTATGTCGATTCGATCCTGCCTGCCGACCTCGTACAACTTCCCTCGCCCTTGCTCGACTTGGGAACCGGCCCGGGTATGCCCGGTATTCCCCTAAAGATCTATCAGCCGCATTTGGAGATCCTTCTGGCCGAAAGTCGCCGCAAGCGGGCCAATTTCCTTACCATGGTTGTCGATCGTCTGCTGATGGAGGGCGTGCGCATCATCGAAAAGAAAATCGGTGCTGATTTTCAGGAACCGGTGGCCGGTGTCATTACCCGGGCCGTGGAAACAATGGCCAAGACCCTGGAGCGAGTCCGTGGATGCCTGGCATCCGGGGGCATGGTGTTCTTTATGAAGGGTCCGAACTGCGAAGCGGAGTTAGAAGAGGTCAGGAGCCGGTGGCTGTCGGTCTACAAGCTGGTTATGGATCGATCTTACATCATTCCCCACACGAGACATAATCGTCGCCTCGTGGTCATGGAGCGTCTGGACCAGCCACACTATATTCGCCGCACCAGAGCCGTAGAGCGTTACACGGTAAAAAAAATCGAAAGCGATAAAAACGCCCTCTTCAAAGAAATGAAAAAACTGCTCAGCGGTCGGGGAATAAAGAAGTCCGGACAGGCTTTGGTTGCCGGTTCCAAACCGATCGCCGAAGCGCTCAAAAATTTTCCCGCGTTGTGCGATGCCTGGATCAGTTCAGGAGACCAGGAGCCGCCACCGCACGATGCACCCGATCAGTTCAGCTGGTTTCAGCTGGCCCCGCGATTGTTCGAGACGCTTGATGTTTTCGGAACCCATGCACCGCTCCTTCTGTTAAGGGTTCCGGCAATCGATTCCTGGCAGCCGGTTGACGGGTTTGGCAACGGCTGCAGCCTGCTGGTTCCCTTTCAAGACCCTGAAAACGTCGGGGCCGTGATCCGCTCGGCAGCCGCCTTCGGCGCCCATCAGGTAATCCTGCTGGCTGAAAGTGCCCACCCTTTTCACCCCAGGTCACTGCGGGCGTCAGGTGGAACGGTTATGTCCATCCGGCTTAGACAGGGCCCATTTTTAAAGGAATTACCTGCCGATCTGCCGATCATAGCGCTTTCGGTCGAGGGTACCGACATTCGCAACACGGTATTTCCGCCGTCTTTCGGATTGCTGATCGGCCTCGAGGGGCCCGGATTGCCGGCGATTTGGCGCCGGACTGCCCGTTGCATCCCGATCCACGCAGCGGTCGAGTCCTTGAATGCCGCAGCGGCTGCGGCCGTAGCGCTTTACGAGTGGTCGCGTCAGGCTGGTGAAGACCGTAAATAGAAACGTCAAACCTTTCCCACTCGTATCTCAAAAGATGATTACCATTAGCAGCTATATACACCGCGATTCCCTGCGGGACTTGATCCAACGTTGGATGTACGGCGATTCCCGGCGCACGGACGGCGATGAGCTCGTGCAATTGGTGTACCTCAACAACGCGTATGTGTCTCGTTACCTGACGGCCTTCTCGGAGGAAATATTTCAACGGTTTCATCACCAAGCGCTCCAGGTCCGCAAGACCCGGCTCAAAAGCGATCTCAAAGACGTCATCGTGACCAACGTCCCCTACCGAACCGCGCGGGTGGACGAAATGCTGCATGGCTATCGCAGCAGACCCGAACTCTATTACCGTGAGACCCCTTTTCACGGTACACTTTATTTCAGCGGCCGGCCGGCCGGCCGCTGTTACATCGGTTCCAACCGCATCAAGCGGGTCCGGCGGTTGGCCGAAAAAAGTGCGCGGCGAATCATCGACAGGATGTTTGCGACCATAAAAAGACGGGCGGAAGCCCTTGCTGAGGAACGTGCCCGGCATCAGGGTATTTCTCGTGAGGAATTGATTACACCGCCCGAGGATATGATCGCCGAGTTTCAAAAAGCGGAAAGCCGCCTGTTGGAGGATCTCAGGCAGGGTCGACCGATTCAGGATGCCGACAGTCTGGTTATCCAGGACGTTGCCGGTCTCAAGGTGATCGTGGAAGAGGCCGACCGCAGCCGGTTCATGGATCTGATCAGCGCCCTGAAGAGCTGCGAAGTGATTGAAGCCGAGACGCACACAGGCCGCTACAATGCCGTCAACCTCATCGTGCGGCTGAGACCCGATCCGGAGCGCATGACGTCAAAACCGCTGGGCGAGCGCCTCATACAAGTGATGCAGATGCGTGGTGTCGACCCTGAAGCCGCCAACCGGCGTTTCAGGCAGTTCGTCCTGTCCGGTGAAGACAGCGTCAATCTGGAGGTCATTCTTTCCGGCTACCAGGAGATGTTGGAGAGCGAAATCGGCCGCTGCATGCACGAAGACCGGATCATCCGCCAGCGATTGGAGCAGCAATACACCGGCCAGCTGGCCTGTAACATCGAGTATCTCATGGGGTACCTGTTCATGCTGCCGGCCTCGAACCGGATGGAAATGGAGGAGACGCCGATCAAACTTTGGCACCGATACCTCCCCGACTATTTCGATGAAGTCTTAAAAGGGCTCTTCAATATTCCGTCGGTGGAGGTACTGGAGTGACCATTCGCCGAGTTTCCAACCGCAGCGGCTCCACTATTTTTTAATGAGAATATAAAAGGAGGGCTTGAATCGCCGGCCAGCAGCCTAATATATAAATAGGTTCAGCGGTTCAGGGTTCAAGGTTCTGAGTTGAAAAGCCCATAAACTGCTCATTTCTAAATAATTCTGGCTTCATGGTGTTTAAAAAACCGTTTCACCCAATGGGGTATGTTGGGTATTCCGGATCTTGATCAATAGGGTATGCCGTATCCATTGGTTGTAACCATTGAACCCTGAACCTGGAACCAATCAGTTTAGGATATATTTATATGCAAAATTTTTGGCCTGTTGAAAAGATGATTCTGAATGATAATACGGATTGTAGCTGTGCCCCGAATAAAAAAAACCAGCGCCGGAAAAGTTCTTACCGTCGGAATAGGAAAACAGAGAATGACGCGAAACACAGATTGTAAAGATCTCGAAGAAAAATATCAAAACCTGGAGGTCGAAGCGGCGGCCTGCCAGAAGGAAAATGAGGCGCTTTCGTTGTATCGCTCTCTAATCGAAACTGCGGGCGAAGCGATACTGGTGGCTCGCGGCGACAGGGTCATATTTGCCAATCCCAGAGCGGAGGAACTGTTTGGAGGGACGCAGCATGATTTGGCGGCGCGCCCGTTTGCGGAATTTATCCATGCGGACGACAGGGATACGATGATGCGTCAATACGAAAAGTTGCTCGAAAGCGAACAGACCTTCCGGGCACCACCGTTCAGAATCGTTTCTCGTTCGAAGAACATCAAATGGGTCAGGCTCAGGGCGGCGCTGTTTTCAACGGATACCAATCCGGTGGTCTTCTTTTTTCTAACGGATATGACCCGCAGAATAAAGGCAGAGCAAGAACTCCGCCGCAGCGAGGAGAAGTACCGACGCGTCATCGATACCACCTCGGGCGGCTACATCCTCATGGATCCGCATTTTTTGATCATCGATGTGAACAGGTCCCTTTTGCAGATGCTGGGATGTGAACGTGAAGAGCTCATTGGCAAACAGCCGTATACGCTTTACGATAAAAGATCGGTCATGTTTTATTTCGCAAACCAGGAACACATCAGCTTCGAGGCGCAGTTCGCGGTGAAGGGTGGCAGTGAAATATCCCTTCTGTACAACCGAAGCACCCTGCGTGACGAAAATGGGGTGATCACCGGTTACGTGTCGTTCCTGTCGGACCTGACGGAATTGAAACTCGTACAGAAACGGCTGCGCCTTGCGGAAGAACGCTACCGGCGCATGTACGAAAACGCCGTTCAAGGGATGTTCCAGAGTACGCTTTCCGGCAAACTCCTGCGGGCCAATCCCTCGTATGCCCGTGTTCTGGGGTACAACTCCTTCGAAGAGTTGCTGGCCGCGAAACATGATTTATCCGCTTTCTACTTTGATCCTGAAGACCGGCAGAAAATGCTGGTAGCTTTGCAAAGCGAGGGTCGGCTGGAAAACTACGAAGTTAAACTCAAACGCAAAGACGGCCTCCCGGTCTGGTTGCTGTTCAATGTGAGATTGACTGAAGACGATGACGGGGAGACTGTCATTGAGGGGATCATCGTCGACAACACGGCCAAGAAGCTGGCTGAAGAAGAACTTCGCAAGAGTGAGGAAAAATTCCGTCGATTGTCGATCCTCGACAACCTGACCGGGCTATTCAATACCCGTTACATGTATAAAGCCCTGGCGGACCTGATTGCAGCGAGCGAAGCCTCCGGAATGCCGTTCTCTTTGATTTTTTTAGACATGGATAATTTCAAGCATGTCGTCGACACCTATGGTCATCTTAACGGCAGTCGGACGCTTCAGGAAGTGGCCGCTACCATTCAAAGCGTATTGATCGAACCGGCTTTCGGGGTGGCATACGGCGGCGACGAATTCGTCGTCGCACTGCCCGGATTTACGAAAAAGCAGGCCGCCAAGAAGGCCCGGGAAATTCAGACCCGGATGCGGAAAACGGTCTATCTCACCAGCCAGGGCTTCAAGGTGAAGCTCAGTGCGAGTTTTGGTATTGCAACATTTCCCGATGATGCCGCCGATCGAACGGCTCTGCTTGCCTTAGCCGACAAAGCCATGTTTGCCATTAAGAAACGCGGTAAGAACGCGATTGGCATCACAGCGCCTGCCGGTGTTGGAAAGAAGCCGGTGCCGAGCTAAGACGCAGGCTTTTCGACTGAAAAACCGACCGCCACGTAAACCGTCGTTGCTCAATAATTTAGTTTATAAACCACGTACGGCGCAGCGGCCACTGCCAACAGCACGAGCGCCCAAAGCCGACCCGATAGAAGGTTGTAGTCTTGGATAAGTCTGCTCCATGGGTGATTTGCAACGTAATGACCGAAGAGGAATTCAAAGGCAACGGTCAGGCACAACCAGATGATGCCAACGGCCAAAGCCTGCTGTGATGATTCAAGCGGCCACATTTTGCCCAGAATTGATGTATAAAAGTAAAATAGAACCGCCGCCGTCAGCGAAGACACCTGATGAGCCGACAGCTCTTTCATCCGTCTCCCGTAAACGTATTGACGCAAGACGCCGTTTGCGATGGCGATAAAAACCATTGGAATCCAAGCGACAGTGTATTTGAGTACCATTTTCATAGACATTTTTTCCGTGTTGATAGGCGGCAATGAAAGGTCCTTTAAGATTTTTCGGACAGACACCACTGTCCGGCGCACCTTTCGTTCCCAGCCAATAGCCATTGCGGGGGTTGCAATATTCCACGAGCCCCGCGATGCGCCCCTTATCATACTGGTCGAACTCGGGTTTCACGCTATATTCCGCACACGCCTGACGATGTTCGCCGATCTTAGAAGCCGGATATCCACGTGCACCATCGACATAGCCAATGCTGTACCAGTCAGCATTCAGGCATTCTTCCTTGTTAAGCGTTGCGCATCCCGCAAGAAGTAAAAGAATTAGGCAAAAAGAAAAAAGTCCAATGCCGTAAAAGGGTTTGGCGCAATGACAATGCATTATTCCTCTTCCTTTCGCAAAGCTTGAAGGAATCATCAGATATTCCTGCGTTTTCGCGACTTGGAGACCGGGCACTTCAAGTCCCAAAATTGCGAACTTATTTTTTCGTAAACCCTAACGGTATCAATTTACTATAATCCACCCGTGTTTTTGCTGCCTATAAATTTCGAGCCTCCCCCCTTGCGCAAACAAAAATCAATGTTATCATTTACTGGAGTAGCTAATTAACGGTCTACACTTCCGGATCCAGCCTTATCCAACTTCCGGCGCCCGCCTCACAAACCCTAATTGGTCGCCGGCACCGTGTGCCTGATTAATCGGCACGTTACACACAACATTCCATCATCATCCATTTATTATGGTCATTAGGATGAATTGGAGATATCATTCGAAAGGAGTTACACAATGGCAAGAAAAGTTTTGATGATACTTTCTATACTCATGTTCTCTGCTGCCGCTACGGCATTTGCCGGCAGCTATGGCAAATCGGCAGACATCGTTGATACTGCGGTTTCGGCCGGTGACTTCAACACCCTTGTTGCGGCTGTCCAAGCCGCCGACCTTGCAGACACGTTAAAAGGGGAAGGCCCTTTTACCGTGTTTGCACCGACTGACGAGGCTTTCGCCAAACTGCCGCCCGGTACGGTTGAAGCTTTGCTGAAACCTGAGAACAAAGAGAAACTGCAGGCAATCCTTCTCTACCACGTTGTTCCTGGGAAGGTCATGGCTGCCGAGGTTGTTGGTATGAACTCAGCCAAAACCGCCGGCGGGCAGAGTGTTTCTATAAGCCAGAAGGATGGCGGCGTATATGTTGATAACGCAAAAGTCGTCAAGACGGATATCGTCTGTTCAAACGGCGTGATTCATGTGATTGATACCGTCATTATGCCGCAATAATTCGGCTTTACACTAAAGCATAAAACAACCAATGGAAGGGTCTAGTCGTCCTTTTTCATTGGTTGTGCTCGAATATAGTCTGATTGGAACCCGAAAAAAACGCGTAAAATAATCCACAGTATATTTTTCGGAGGCTTTACCGTTTCAGACTCTTTTTTAGCCTCATGCGGCTACTTTCGATCATTTCATCCCACGCTGTTTCCCTGCTGAAACGACTTCGCCGGTATAACTGCTGGTGGGCTTGATATACGTTTTCCGGAAGGTGAACGTCTGACAAATAAATCGAAATTCCGTTGGAACTGCAATCCGCGGTATGTTGTTCATAAACGATGAGTTCGCCCTTAATTACCTCGATGGCACGTTGGCTGAGCATTCTAATTTTTCCATCCGTTGTTTCCCTTGCCAGGTTTTCCAGAAAATTTCTCAGATCGTAATACTCCTGGTTCAAAAAGCTTGCATACCTCTGGGAAGCTGACGAAGCGCTGTGAATCGCGGAAAGGACCGCCCCGCCGTTAGCGGTTTCTCTGAGTTGTGCCGTTACATGCTCTGCCAGCTCATTCAGTATAGCGGCCAAGTGCGGATAGCGGCGGCAATCGACTACCGAAAGACCACCGGCGAACCGTTTGAGGACACTGCCGCTCGCTCCGCCGGGAACAGCAACGGGGTCATTGTACTGCGCGACAAAGCTGTCCACAGCAATTTTACCCAGGTCCGGGGCAGGCAGGTTAGGGTTGACTTGCAGCTGCTTGAAAATCTCTTCGAATTTGATTCCGCGAATCTGAAACTTTCCAGGCGGATCGTTGACAATTCGAATTTCATCTTCGCTGGCGATCATATATCGGGTAAGATCCTGGAGGGAATAGCCGATCTCAACCATATTGGTCAGGCAGGAAAAAAAGATCATCACATCGAATACCGATCCGCTCAAAGCGGTTTTGATGGCATCATGGAACTCTGGCTGACTCATCACGGTGCGGCTGGTGTCATCCGGAGAAATGTAAAGCGACTTGACTTCGCCGGGCATCTGCAGGATGTCGGTATCGATGATGCCGCGGCCATGTGAAAACATGCAAAAAATATATCGTTCTGCTGGAAATTTAAGACAGGCCTTTATGAAGTTGTGGAGAGTCTGCGGGCTTCCGAGGTCCTGTTCGCCCATATCCGCCAACACCGGAGAATTGATGGCCCCAATCCGGTCATCCTGAGTAATGTAGAGAAACTTTGTGCGATCCCAACCTTCTCCATAGATCTGCGTTGCATCCACCCCCCCGTCCACGAGCGCTAAGATGTTGAGATCTGCCGATGACCCCACTGTTTCCATCATATCGACGGCATGCAGGACTTCGTGAGTCAAATTGTTGTCTCCGTTCATATAGCACATGATGGTGATTTTCTTGCGGCTGGTGGCATTGCCGGCTGCGGATGGCTGACATGGGAACGTACAGTGCCAGAGGAGCAACATCACCATCACGATGAGGGGTAGGGAAGCAATCTCAGGCTGGTGTCTACCGGAACATATCATCTAAGATGCAGACAGAAGTAACATAAATTTGGGCTTTACAGGAATGAACGACACTCCAAACACTTTTGAGACCATTTTATCATCCGATCTTACCACAAGCAAGGATTGATTCGCGACGGGGCGAATGGCTGTCACAATCGAGGTTCCTCCGATAGGTAGCGGCGCTTCATGGTTTCGAACAGCTCTTTTTTAATATCATACAGATACCGAATGTGACAAAGTTGGATGACCTGTATCAATGAAACTTGATCATACCGGTCATGTCAACAATAAAAAACCGTAAGATGCAGGACAAAATCAGTGATTTAATGCGGGTTCATTGTTATTCGATCCAAACCGAATGAGCTTACTACGTTTGGATTATCAGAATTGTTCAATTTCACGAAATGAAGTCACGGGTTGATCTCGATTATTGATATTACCTCTTTATTTTTCGGTAAGGATGCACTCCGTGTAGCTTCCTGTCATCGGCACCACGAGTCGTCAAGGGGGGTCGTGGCTTGACGCTTAAAGTGAGCGCACTATATTACACTAATGAATTGAATATGCCACCTAACGCCTACAATATCACAAAGCGCTTCTTTGAGAACAAAATAAGTCGGCAAACAAAGGAAGATGATCATGGACGTATTGAACTGGAAAGACCGCGAGGACGTCAAAATAGACAAATTTCCCTACCGGGGAAAACAGCACGATGTCAAGGGGATCAGCGTGCGCTGGCTATCGAAGGTCGGCGAGGACGGCATGGGCTACCCGGAGTACGGCCTGCGGTACTTCACGGCCCAGCCCGGCGGTGAAATCCCTATTCACAACCATTTCTATCAACAGACCATGTACATCCTCAGTGGACGGTTCGAGTGTTACCAATACGATCCTGAGACCGACAAACCGCTGAAAAGCATGGTCTGCGGACCAGGTGATGTCATCTATTTACCGAGCATGGAGCCGCACGGGATGAGAAACATCAGCGACACCGAGCCGGCCACCTTTTTGTGTTGCATCTGCAACGTCTATGACAAGGAGAGTTTATAGTGAACAAGATCGAGCGCGTCGAAGCGGTGTTGAGCGGCCGCGCACCGGACCGGCCGCCGCTGTCACTGTGGTACCACTTCGGGGTCCAACACGGTTCGGGAGAACAGTTTGCTCGGTTGAGCCTGGAGTACTACAAACACTATGATCTCGATTTTCTCAAGGTCATGAACGACTATTTTTATCCGTCGCCTTTTGGAATGGAGACGATCAAAACGGCGGCGGACCTGAGACATTTAAGGCCGCTGAAGTTGGAACAAACCGAGTGGGCCCAACAGTTCCGGGCCTTGGAAGTGATCGCGAAAGAGCTGCGAGACCGCGCCTTTTTCATCGATACCGTTTTCGATCCCTGGCAGACCATCCGGCGCAGCATGGCCGGAGAAAACATGCAGGCGCTAATGGACGAGGCGCCCGCCGTGTTGCTGGACGCCCTGGAGGTGGTGGCCAACAACCTGATTGTCTATTGCAGAAAATCGCTTGCCCTCGGTTCGGCCGGCATCTTCATGTCGGTGCCGGCAGGGGCTGAAATTGTCTCCCGCGGGGAATTCTTAAAGTTTGTCAAACCGCCGGCGTTAAAAGTCTTCGCTGCAATAGCAGGTATGGGGAAAATGAACACGGCCCACATTCACGGTCAGGATCTTTATTTTGACGACTGCCTCGATTTTCCGGTACCCATTTTCAACTGGTGGGATCGCGGACCGAATGGCCCTTCCTTGGCAGAGGTGAAGCAGAAGACGGATGCTTGCGTCATGGGCGGCATCGATCAGACCATCGTGGCGCGCAACAGCACGGCCTTTTTGACAGATCATGTGCACGAAGGGCTTCGGCTGGGAGGAAAAGACCGGTTCTTTATCGCCAACGGTTGCAGTATCGACACCTGGACCAATCCTGCCGCTATCCGAAGCGTTGTGGCGGCGGTTCGTTCAGGTTCAACACGAAAATAGAAATGAAGTAACCATCCACAGGGTTTCAAAGTCCGATGCGCTTCAAACAACCTAATTGTAAGCGTTTACAGGGTGCCGCAGATGCAAGGCGTCGGGCGCGCAGACGTACTTTTGTACTTCAAGTGCCCGACAACAAAGCAGATGCGGTGCCCTGTGAACGCTTACGAAATGAACGTTTAACACCAACATAGGAAGACGAGGCATGGACCCATCATTCAAACATCTTGAGACGGCGACCTTCGCCGGTGGCTGCTTCTGGTGCTCGGAGTCGGACTTAGTAAAGCTCCACGGTGTCGTCGAGGTGATATCCGGGTACACTGGAGGTTCCAAAGCAAACCCGACTTATCAGGAGGTATCTTCAGGCAGTACGGGGCATTACGAAGCGGTCCAGGTTTTATACGATCCTGAAAAGGTGACCTACCGGGAACTGCTGGACGCTTACTGGCGGCATGTCGACCCCACCGATAACGGCGGGCAGTTTGTCGACCGGGGACCACAATACCGGACGGCCATTTTTTATCACAATGAGGAACAGAAGCGGCAGGCAGAGGCTTCCAAATCGGAACTGGCCCGTTCGGGGCGTTTCAGCAGAGCGGTCGTTACCCCTATTATTCCGCTGACCACATTCTACAAGGCAGAGGACTACCATCAGGATTATTTCAAAAAGAGCCCCGTGCGCTACAAGGCTTACCGTCACGCTTCCGGCCGGGACCAGTTCATCGAAAAAATCTGGGGTGATGATGCAACAGCTGCGAAAAAACCGGACCAGGCGAAGAGCTATACCAAACCCGACGATGAGGAACTGCAACGAAAGCTGACGCCAATGCAGTATAAAGTGACCCGCAAAGACGCCACCGAGCCGTCTTTCAAGAACGAATTCTGGGACAACCACAAGCCGGGTATCTATGTGGATATCGTATCCGGGGAACCGCTGTTCAGCTCATCCGACAAGTTCGAATCCGGTACCGGTTGGCCGAGCTTCATCAGACCCCTCGAGCCGAACCACGTCGTCGAAAAAAAGGACCGCAGTTTTTTCATGACGCGGACCGAGGTCCGCAGCCGGCACGGTGACTCTCACCTGGGGCATGTATTTCCCGACGGTCCCCATCCCACTGGACTGCGTTACTGCATCAATTCCGCTTCGCTGCGGTTTATCCCCAAGGAGGATCTGGAGAAAGAAGGGTATGGCGAATATTTGAAACTTTTCAATTAGTTTCCGCCCCCAAAGGGCTCTTTTCCGCAAATTCTGTGTCAATCATGTCGTCGGCACGACAGGTCTGCGGAATCGCTTGTGGGGCCTGCAGGAGTCGGCCACCTCGCAAATCCTTAATATTCTTGAACTTGCAGAAAATCGCACATTTCTGGATTGGAAACTCACCTGAGCTCTCAATAAAACCGTGGATCGACACATTTTGACCTCCGGGCATAAAACCATTGGAGTCCGGGTAAACCTTTCCGGCTATAGTGGCGTCTAACCAGACAACACGAGACGGAAAGGAGAGCGACCCATGAATTCACATCTGGTTAAAACGTTTCTGATGGCTGTTTCCTTGGTTATTATATTCGCGAACGCGTCTTTTGCCGGCGACCGATTCCAGCACCGGCAGAATAATCAGAAGAACAGAATCCACCAAGGTGTCAGAAAGGGCGAGATAACAAAGAGGGAGTTCACTCACCTGGCACGTCAGCAGCGAAGCGTCAAGAAATACAGGAATCACGCACTGAGAGACGGCAACCTGAGCCGCAAAGAGGGCCGTCGTCTGAACCATATGCAGGACCGGGCCAGCGGCTCTATTTACCGCGACCGACACAACGGCTATAATCGGCATCGGCATTACCGGCAAAACCGCCAGCGTTATTCCGGACCGGTATACGGATACGGGCACACCCCCCAACGGTCTTACCGGCCTTGCAGCGGTTACACTTTATATAGCGTATGGGCTTTTCCCGGTGGGGCTTTCGGGTTCTCCACCCACGGCCGATAAATGATTCCCTGGTGCGGATACGGCGGGGAGATGTCGGATGTATGGCCGGCCGGTTCCTCCCCGTTAGGGGGCGCCGGGTGGGGACGCCGCTCAGAGGAAATTATGGCATCGAGAAAAGGAGCCGCGCCGGCCGATCGAAAACGACCTTCAGAAAGGGGCACTTCGGAATCACCATCGACATCGCCCGCTTCTGCGGCAGAGCCTGATGCTCTTTTGGTAGAACGATTGAAAAAGGGGGATCGGCAGGCCTCCGACGAGCTGATCCGGCGCTACCAGGAAAAGGCCTTTGCGGTCGCCTTTCGAATGCTCTCGGGGGACCGGGAAGAAGCTCTGGACCTCACCCAGGACGCGTTCTTGACCGCTCTCCGCAAAATCGATGGGTTTGAAGGCAAATCCTCCTTTTATACATGGTTTTATCGTATTTTGATCAACACTTGCTTGGACTCGATCAGGCGCCGCAAGCGCTGGCGGCGGTTGTTTTTCTTTCGGAGGCCGAATTCAAAAGACACTCGCGAGCCGTCCGAAACCCTCGCAGAAGTTGCCAGTTCCGAACCGAGCGCCAACCCGGGCGCGGTCGTCGACGCGCGTGAGTTGCAGCGGGACGTTCGCGGTGCCATGTCACTCTTGTCCGACAGGCAGCGAATGATATTCAACCTGAAGGTTTTCGAAGAAATGCGGATAGCCGAGATTGCCCGAACGATGGGACTGGCCGAAGGAACCGTGAAGAGTCACCTGTTCCGGGCGACACGGATCATGAGAGGCGCCCTGGCCGATTGGGCCGGGCGTTGATTGGGGAGGGGGTAGCATGCCGGATTGTACTGGTCGAAATGAACAGGTTATGCTCGATGTTTATGGTGAACTGGACGCCGGTGCGCGCTCAGCCTGGGAAGACCACCTGAGAACCTGTGCGGATTGCCGTCGGGAAAAAGAAAATCTGACGGCCATGCTCGGCCAGGTCAGGCAAGCGATGGCGCCGCCGCCGCTGTCGATGCAGGATTCCACCGCAATGATCCGAAAGGTGCAGGACCGTTTGGCCGTCTTTCGCCCTCCGGGGGGCTGGCGGCAGCCCGTCAAGGAAAAACGGGCGCTGTGGATTCCGGCCTTTGCGACCGCCTGCGTCCTTGTCCTCGTGGCGGTCTATTTCGGCGACAAACGGTCCGGCACGATCGATCAACCGGTGGCCCAAAGAATTGACATTTCGCAGAAATTACCGGAAAATGAGGAAGAAATTGTCAAAAACCTGGACCTGCTGAAAAACTTCAATACCCTGGAAAGGCTCAGCCAAGTGGTCGACGATTCCGCCGGCCGGAATCCTTCCGAAACACATAACCAGGGAACGCAGGGGGACATCCGGTATGGTCACGACGAGCGCTCTGCATAGAAGCGCGGGATGCTTGATCCGCTGCTGCGGCGTCTTATCACTTATCGCCATCCTCGTTTTAGCATCAGCCTCTTTTGCCTGGTGCACCTCACGAAACGGTCGCCAGGCGGATATCCAAGTCCACCGGTTCAGGGTCCAGAATGAAAAGATTGACCAGGTACCGGTTTTGATTGCCGACAAAAAAAACGGCAGTTTTCAAAGAAATTACCAGGAATGGCAGTCGCTGACACCGCAGGAAAAAGAAACCTTACGGCGTCGGATGAAGCAGTTGAACCGGATGCCGCCGCAGAACCGCCGACAACTTCAGGACCTCAACGACAGATGGCAGCGACTTTCCCCGGCCGAGCGCGGGCAGCTCCAGCGAGCGCTGGACAATTGGAACAACCTGTCGCCGTCTGAAAAAGAGGCCATCCGCAGAAGATTCGGAAACTGAAACGACACCCTGACACTCGATCCAGTCTGTGGTATAGCTGCACCCTTCACTTTGAGTCTTCCCATTGCGCATTCCCACCCTGCAGATTGTCGCAACCAATATTTGCGGAATATACCATTTTATTCTTCATCATCCCCTCTATATTCTATGCTTATAGCGGTCGTGTTCCTACAGGAACACTTTGCAGCTGATGTATAGGACCTTGGCCAACTTCATCGTATTCTTTTTTCCGATTCCCATTAGCATTCTATGCCCGGTGTTGGGATACGTATTCAGAGCCGATAGGTCTTTTAATAGATAGGCCCGCAGGGTGTTCAGGTGAATGTAGCGCAACAGCTCCAGCAAGGAGGTGTCTTCTATGCACAAGATGGACTAATAGCTATTTTTGTTTGTCAACTGTTCAAAATTTGTTTTATTGTAATCGGCGTCAAAATCGGGGACAAATACGCGTTTTGCATTTGTACGCTTCGATTTATATGAGATTTGGTCGAGGCCGACCACTGGGGCCATCGCGGTGCGGTCTTTCTTATATTCAGTCAGGTAGACAGAGGTTTCGATGAAGAAAAAAGTGATCCGGCTGGTGGTCGGCCTTATACTCCTGGCGGCGGTGGGCGCCGGGCTATGGGTTCATTTTTTACAAGACCAAAAGGAACACAAAAACGAACTGGTGCTTTATGGCAACGTGGATATTCGCCAGGTGGACCTGGCCTTTAACGCCAGCGAACGCATTGCCGAGATCATGGTTCAAGAAGGTGAGCCGGTGAAAAAGGGACAGTTGCTGGCTGGTCTAGAGACCGTTCGGCTCCAACACGATGTGGATCGGGCCGCGTCACAGGTGGCGGCTCAGCGGGACGAGATCGCCAAGCTGGAGGCCGGCACCCGGGTCGAGGAGATCAGGCGGGCAAGGGCCGAAGTCGAGGCCGCCAGGGCCCAGGCCGACGATCTCGAGCGAACCTACCGGCGCTTGCGACCCCTGGCGGAGAAAAACCTGATCGCCCCGGAGCAGATCGATCAGGCCAGGGCCAAAGCCGATGCCGCGCAGGCCCAGCTGCAGGCGACTGTGCAGGAGTTGAAGCTGGCCCTGGCCGGTCCCAGAAAGGAAGACATTGCGGCGGCCAGGTCGCAGCTGAAAGCCCTCGAGGCCGAGCTGGCGTTGGCCGGCCAGAAGCTGGCCGATGCCTCCCTTTACGCACCGTCCGACGGAAGCATCCAAAACCGCATTCTGGAACCCGGCGATATGGCTTCCCCGCAGAAGGCCGTTTTTACATTGGCCCTGATCGACCCCGTCTGGGTTCGCGCCTACGTTCCGGAAACAAATCTGGGCAAACTGTTTCCGGGTATGGCCGTCCAGGTTGTCACCGACAGTTTTCCGGACAAAACCTATCCGGCTTGGATTGGGTATATTTCACCCATGGCCGAGTTCACCCCCAAAACGGTGGAAACCACGGAACTGAGAACGCGGCTCGTCTATCAGGTGCGCGTTTATGTGTGCAACCCCCGTAACGAGCTTCGGCTCGGCATGCCTGCCACCGTTATCATTCCTTTGGACCAACCCCGCCAGTCGGCCGGTGCCGAAAGCATTCCACCCTGCAAGGAGGAATGATGCCGGCGGCCGTCAATAAAGAAGAAGGGGTGCCGGTTCAAAGCGCCGATACGGAACCGCCGGCCCTGGAATTCGAAGGGGTATCCAAGTTTTTCTTCCAAGGAAAACGCCGCATAGCGGCTTTGCAGGAGGTCAGCATCTGCATCGCCCGCGGTCGCATCACCGGCTTGATCGGGCCGGACGGTGCCGGCAAGACCACCCTGATGCGCCTGTCGGCCTGCCTGCTGAAACCGGCGGTCGGCGCTATCACCGTTCTCGATATCGATGCGATCTCCGAGCCGTTGAAAGTGCAGGCCAGCATCGGTTATATGCCGCAACGATTCGGTCTTTACGAAGATCTCAGCGTTCAGGAGAATCTTGATCTTTATGCGGACCTGCAAGGCGTGGTCAAGGCCGACCGACCCGGGCGCTATGCAGAGCTCACCCGGATGACCAATCTCGGCGCGTTCACCACGCGGTTGGCCGGGCGGCTGTCCGGCGGCATGAAGCAGAAGCTCGGTCTGGCCTGCACGTTGGTACGACCACCCCGCCTGCTGTTGTTGGACGAACCCACGGTTGGCGTCGATCCGGTATCGCGCCGTGAACTCTGGTCCATCGTCGACCGGTTGGTGGAAACCGAAGGGATGAGCGTGCTCTTGAGCACCGCATACCTGGACGAAGCCGAGCGCTGCGACGAAGTGGTGATCCTCCATGAAGGCCGGATTCTCGGCCAGGGTCCGCCGGGTGATTTTAAAGCCAAGCAAAAAGGCCGGACCTACACGGTGACCGCCGGCAGTCTGAAGAAACGCCAATTACAGGAGCGTCTGACAGGTGCCGAAGGAGTAGTGGACGCCGTTATTCAGGGTGACTCGGTTCGCCTGGTGATGGCAGACATGGAAGCGCCGGACGCGGCGATCCTGCTGTCAAGCGTGCCGGATGTCGACATCGCGGCAGTGCCTCCGCGGTTCGAAGACTGCTACGTCGCCATGCTCAAGGCCGTCCGTACTGACGATGCCCTCGACTGGAAACCCTCTGCGGAGGTGGATACCCGGGTGTCGCCGCCGGCGGCAGATGAAGCCGTCATCCGGGTAGACGATGTCCGGCGCCGGTTCGGCGACTTTTACGCCGTCAAGAACGTTTCCTTTGATGTGTTTCACGGCGAGGTGTTCGGACTGCTGGGCGCCAACGGTGCCGGAAAGACCACGACTTTTCGCATGCTCTGCGGGCTGCTGCCGGTCAGCGACGGGCAGCTGAGCGTGGCCGGGCGTGATTTGCGACGCGCGGCGGCCAAGGCCCGGGCCCGTATCGGCTACATGTCACAGAAATTTTCACTTTACGGCAACTTGAGCGTGCGTCAGAATCTTCAGTTCTTCAGCAGCGCTTACGGACTGAGGGGCCGGAAGCGTGGCGACAGGATCGACTGGGTCTTAAACCGTTTTGAACTGTCCGAACTGGCTGATGCGGTCAGCGGGGAGCTGTCCCTCGGTTTCAAGCAACGGCTGGCCTTGGCGGCCGCCCTGATGCATGCCCCGGACATCTTGTTTCTGGACGAGCCCACCTCCGGGGTTGATCCCATGGCGCGACGGGAGTTTTGGCGTCACATCAATTCGCTGGCGGCGTCCGGCGTCACCGTGCTGGTAACCACCCATTTCATGGAAGAAGCCGAATACTGCGATCGGTTGGCGATCATGGCAGCCGGGGAAATTCTGGCCATCGGCAGCCCGATCGACATCAAGCGGAAGGCCGCCGAAGGACGCGAGAAACCCGTGCAAACCATGGAGGAGGCCTTTATCGCCCTGATCGAACGGCAGGATCAACCGGAGAAATCGACATGAAAGCCTCGGAAGAAGACGGTCGCAAGAGGACCGCAGCACCGGAAAACGCCCGCGGAGGCGGGATGATGCGGTTGCGCGGTCTGGTGCGCAAGGAATTTTTACAGGTGGTGCGGGACCCGAGCAGTATCGGAATCGCCTTCCTCATGCCCGTGGTCCTGCTGCTGCTGTTCGGCTACGGTGTCTCCCTCGACGCCGAACACGTGCCCATCGCCGTGGTCGTCGAGAAGCCCGATGCCGATACGGCAGGCTTCCTTGCGGTTTTCAGAAACAACGACTTCTTTGCACCGGTGGTCATTAAAGACATGCGGCAGGCCGAAGAGGCGCTGATGAACCATCGTGTGGACGGCATCATCGGCTTGCGGGCTAATTTTGCAAGGGATTTACAACGGCCGGGCGGCGCGGCGGTGCAGGTCATTTTGAATGGTGTCGATGCCAACACTGCCCGGCTGGTGTCCGGTTATGTGGAGGGCGCCTGGCTCAACTGGATGGAGCAGCGTTCATTGAGCCTTGGAAACCCGCTGAGCCAGCCCGTGCAGGTGGAGCAGCGGGTATGGTTCAACAGCGCCGTGCGCAGCCGCAATTTTCTCGTCCCCGGCCTGATCGCCGTGATCATGACCCTCATAGGGGCTCTGTTGACAGCGCTGGTGGTGGCCCGCGAGTGGGAGCGCGGCACCATGGAGGCCCTTATGGTAACCCCCGTGGCCGTGCACGAGATCCTGCTGGGCAAGCTATTGCCGTACTTCATCATGGGGATGGGGGGAATGGGCCTTTCGGTTGCCATGGCGGTCTGGGTTTTTGAGGTCCCGCTGACCGGGTCTCTCTGGGTCCTGACGGCAACTTCGGCGCTGTTTCTGCTGGTGGCTCTGGGGATGGGGCTCCTCCTTTCCACTGCGGCCAAAAACCAGTTTGTGGCCGGGCAGGCCGCCATCATTGTCACCTTCCTTCCGGCCTTTTTACTCTCCGGTTTCATCTTCGACATCGACAGCATGCCGAGAGTGGTCCAGGGCGTGACGCACCTTATCGCCGCCCGCTATTTTGTGTCCATTCTGCAGACGGTATTTCTGGCCGGAAATGTCTGGTCGGTGATTTTGCCCAACGCTTTGGCATTGATGGTGTTTGCCGCGCTTTTTCTCGGTCTGAGCCGTAAAAAATCCCGCAAGCGACTCGATTAGGGGGTTCGATGTTCCTGCGAATCGTCGCCTTGATGCGAAAAGAGTTCCTGGCGCTGATGAAAGACAAGAAAAGCCGTTTCACCATCGTCATCCCGCCAATCGTGCAGCTTCTGGTTTTCGGCTATGCAGCCACCTACGATCTGAACAACGTTCCTTACGCCGTCTATGACGAGGACCGGGGAGCCGCGGCCCGCGACTTGCTGAGCCGGTTTAAAGGGTCCACTAACTTTCAGGAGGTCGGGCAGCTCAGTCGTAATGCCGACATCGCTCCCCTGATCAACCGCAAGGGTGCCCTTTTGGTGGTCCACATCGGTCCGCAGTTCAGTCGCAATCTTTTGACCGGGGGCAGGGCCGATCTCCAGGTGATCGTAGACGGCCGCAACTCAAACACGGCCATGATCGCCCTTAACTACGTAAGGGCCATTCTCACCCGGTATAACCTGGAGTGGATCCAACGTCACGGGGGCACTTCACCCCCGGCCCACCTTGAGATCCGGGCCTGGTACAACACCAACCTGGAGAGCCGCTGGTTCATTGTTCCCGGTATCATCGGTTTGCTGACGCTGGTGGTCACTCTTCTGGTGACTGCTCTGAGCGTGGCCAGGGAGCGTGAACAGGGAACATTCGACCAGCTGCTGGTGACCCCCCTTCGGCCGGTTGAAATATTGATCGGAAAAGCCCTGCCGGGATTCATCATCGGGACTGCCGAGGCAACCGTGATTATCCTGCTCACCGTCTTCTGGTTCGGCGTTCCGCTGCGCGGTCACATCATAACGCTGTACACCGGCTTGTTTCTCTTCATTCTCTCGGCCATCGGCATCGGTCTGATGATTTCCTCCCTGGCCGTTACCCAGCAACAGGGGCTGATGGGGGCGTTTCTGTTCATGGTGCCGGCCATTATTCTTTCCGGTTTTACCACCCCGATCGCCAATATGCCGGTGGTGGTGCAAAAAATTACCCTGCTCAATCCGCTGCGGTATTTCATGGTGGTGATCCGGGGCGTGTTTCTGGAAAACGCCCCGTTTCATTTGCTGATCGGCCAATACTGGCCGATGGCGATTATCGGTTTCGTCAATTTGATCGTCGCCGCGTGGTTGTTCCGCCATCGGATCAACTAATATGAAACAGACTGCTCCAGGGCTGGAATGGTTCGACGTTGTCTTCGGGAATTGGATGATAGGCTTACGGCAGAAGGCCGTTGGCGGCCGCCACTACCGCCGCTGTAATCAGGTGAAATAAAAAGGCGGGAAGAATGCTCTGTGAACGTTCCCTGACCAAACCGACTGCGATACCGAAAGCGAATGCACTGAAGATGTTTGCAGTGGTCCAGGCGGTGAACACTTCCGCCAGAGAGCCGGAAGAGAGCAGCAGCCGGTAGCCGATGTAAACGGCATACAGAAAGGCGGAGCCGACTGTCGGCCATGACAGAAACCAATGGCTGCTGCAATGCTGGATGCGGGCCGAGCGGGCCAACAGGCCATGCACCAGGCTGCGAAACAGCAGTTCCAGGGCCAGCGGCAGGGTGATGATCAAAAACAGTATTTTCTTATAGAGATGCACATCCCAGGTCGAGATATCGGGCTGCCATATACCGCCCAGGAAACCGAAAAGGACGGCACCGGGGAGTATCAACCACCAGGACGTTCCCAGAGGGAGGCTCAACCCGTACTGCCATGACTTTCGATAAGACAGGATTGTCAGAAACACGGCGGTCAGAACGATCACCAGGAGCGCGGCGTCGAAGGCGGGGTAAAGGGTCAGGCCGAACAGGATTTTCGCGAACCAGGCGTCCGGATGCCAGAACAGGCGCAAAACTTCAGCGGGTGCCAGGATGGCCGTTACGAGCAGAGCGGCTTTCAGCAATCCGGCGACCTGCAGCCGTATACTGGGCTTTTGCAGTGCGTCGCGGCAGGCTTGGGCAATTTCCCTGGGAGTGAGATTCGTGCCGGTTGCCCTCGGCGAACCGCCGATGTCGGAGGACCCCCCCCAGCGGTTGTTTTGGGAGCGGCACCTGACGACCGGGTCGATGAAATTCAATCGTTCGTAAACCGGTTCGAGGTCGCCCGGCATGAACAAATCCATTCGGCGCAGGGTATATGTGCCGGGGCTCCTCTGCAGCAAGACCAGTCCAAGTCGAGTGCCGTAGAGGTTATTGAGGTGCGGCTCGAGCTCGTAAATGCCGGTGTCCGATTCCACCACCACCACGAGTCGGTCGCCGGCGAGGTCGACCCGCGCCAGTTCCTTGATACCCTTGAAGTCGGTAAATTCGCTCGATTTGTAGATAATGCGGTCAATTTTATGCAGGATTGTCGCGGTATACTCCAGGAAATCGACTTCTTCCCACAGTCCGTCTTTTTTAAGCTGGATTTCATCTTTGCGCAGGAAGTCAATCACACGCTGGGTTCTGCGGAGATGTTCGGGCGGCAGGGCGCTGAATTCCTTCAACTCTAATCCCAGGGCGTCGATGACGCCTTCGAGACGGACCAGCGCATACAGAAATCGCAAATGCATCGGTTCCTTGCGACTGATGCGCTGGTGGTTGATAATCAGCCAAATCGCCAGTATCGTGTCCAGGTCGGGCTCGTTGGCGTAGATCTGCCATTCCCGGTCGCGCAGATCCAGCCCTTTCAGGATCATGACCAGGGCCTGTTCGCAAGTTGCGAGGGTGAATGTCCGTACACACCCCTCGTGATGGTCGAGATTGTAGATTTTTTTTTCGTGATCCAGAAACGGTTCGCTCAGGGCGACACCGTCAAGGTAGATGGTCCCCGGGGGCGCCTTGCGCGCGGTGGCGGCCGACACCGTAAAGCCGGCCTGAATCAGGACGGTCAGATTGGGGGCCTCGAGGCAGGTCAACATTTTCTTGCCCCCGATATCCTTGACCACATAGCGCTGCGGCAGCTCGGTGGGGGGCGATGGGTCGGTTCGCGGGCTGTTTCCTGCTTCAGCCTTTACATCCGACATGGAAAAGCGGTTGCCGGAATTAGGATCGGAGCTCTCTTTAGAGTTGTCTTCCATGAACCGACTCTTGCGTTACACCGCCTTCGAGCGGCGGTTCATCCGGTTGGCCGAACCACTGTTCCTGCCGGTTGCACGTGATGTCAAATGATCATTCCGACATCCGTCGCCGACTAAGGGCCCCGGCAAAAAATAATTCCACCTCTGGCGGTCTTATGGCCCGTCTACTGCGTTACATCCACCCACACGTATTCCGATATGCGCAGGTGGATGTGCCTTGTAGACAAACCATAATCCGACGCAATCGTGTGGAATTATTTCTTACCGTGACCCTAAGTGCTTCGATTCGCAAATACGGTTACGTATCTTAAGTATAATGTATAAGCGTAATTGCTCACTCAGCACTAAGTCCTGAGTTCGTAAGTTCATTATCGAATTTACGAATCAATAGCACATATTAATAACAGCCAATCCGCCGGGGGTCAAGTAAACTGATCGATCGGGCTGTGCTCCGTACCGGTTGACAGATCATTGATTCATCATTTAAGGTTCTTCCTTTGATTTATTGGGAGAAAGAGGTCAAGGAATGACGGTTTTGATCATTTTTGAAACGATGAATCCTGGTTGAATTATTTAATGGAACGGAGGCAATGAGATGAAAACCTTATCTTGGTTGGTCTTGATTATTCTGGTCGTCGGGCAGTCGGCTGCCGCGGCAGATCAAGCCGCCGTCAATCCCCGGGTCGCATTGGTAACCTCAAAAGGTCGCATCGTGATCGAGCTTTTTCCGCAAAAGGCACCCGCAACCGTGAAGAACTTTCTCTCATACGTGGATGCCGGTTTTTACGACGGCACCGTTTTTCACCGCGTGATCCCTAAATTCATGATCCAGGGCGGTGGTTTGACGGCGGACTTGAAGAAAAAACCCACTGAAAAACCGGTTTCCAACGAAGCCGACAACAACTTGAAAAACACGCGCGGTTCCGTCGCTATGGCGCGTACCGGCGATCCTCACAGCGCCACGAGCCAGTTTTTCATCAACACTGCCGACAACGATTTCCTGAATTATCGAGAAAAAACACCCCAGGGTTGGGGCTATGCCGTTTTCGGACGGGTGACTGAGGGAATGACGGTCGTCGATGCGATTTCGGGCGTCAAGACGGGCAATTCCGGTATGTTCCGGGATGTGCCGGTCGAACCGGTTGTAATTGAGAAAGCGCAACGGGTGAAATAGTTTCCGTTTTCCTATCTATGGAATCATACCGGTGCGAACGGCTGATGAGCGAAGGTCTTTTAAACCAGCGGTTCAATCGGCACGAGGACCTTCTGCAGCTCGACGGCCAGATCGACTTTTTCCATGTGCAGTTCTATGCCGGCAGGAGAAAATGGCATTTCGGCGAAAATCCTTTTTTCTTGCAGATTCGAGATATCCCACAACCAGCGGAGGCGAGCGCGATATTCGGGTGTGTCCCCGTATCGCTCCAGAATATAGGCCATTCTCTCGTCCAGGCTGACGATGCGGTCGTGCAGGACCCGTTTGTCGGCGTAGTTGACGATTTCGGCTTCTGACGGCGTGTCGCTGGCGAAATAGGTGTCCAACTTGACATGTTGTCGGACAATGTCACCCACCTCCGCGTAACCGCGATCGACAAGCAGGTCACAGCCGCTTTCAGAATGTTTCTCTCCGGTTGTCAGGCTGCGGGTCTTGGTGATGTCGTGCAGCAAAGCCGCGGCCTGGACCAGGTCCCGGTTGAGTGTCCGCCCCTTTTCGCCAAGCTGTTGCACCAGTAACTCCGCCACGCGACAGACCTGCAGGGAATGCCGCACGATATGTTCCATCATGCGCATCTCGCGTATGAGCCGGTAACAGTTTTCTCGAGACGGAATCCTCATCTTCGTTCCTTTATGCACAGCGTTAAAATATATTGCGTATTTGCAGTCTGTTCTCCAAAGGCGTATACAAACATATGAGTAATTTTTCAACCAGAGGTGACTACGATGGAAAAATATCCCATACCCATGGTCCCCGGACCGGTCAGTTTGCCACGGGCCGTGATCGAAGCCCTGACGGCTGATTACGGCTCGGCCGATCTGGAAACCGAGTTTTTCGACCTTTATGATCGCACGGTCGCCGGGCTGCAGCGGATAATGGCGACAACCGACACGGTGGTGATCCAGTCCGGCGAGGGCATGGTGGTTCTCTGGAGTGCTCTTAAGAGCTGCTTGTCACCCGGTGACCGGGTGCTGTCCGTTGCCACCGGTTTGTTCGGTCACGGCATTGCCGATATGGCGGCTGCGGTCGGGGCCGAGGTGCGTAAAGTCAGCCTGCCCGACGATCAAACGATATCCGATACACGCGAAATCGAACAGGCGATTGCGGCTTTCAAACCAAAAATGATGACTGCCGTGCATTGTGAGACGCCTTCCGGTACCCTTAACCCGATAGCGGATCTCGGTCGTTTGAAGAAAGAGCACGGGGTGCCGCTGCTCTATGTCGATGCCGTTTCCAGCATCGGCGGCGTACCGGTTTTAACGGATGATTGGCATATCGACTTGTGTCTGGGAGGCGCTCAGAAGTGCTTGAGTGCGCCCCCTGATATGGCCTTTCTATCGGTTAGCGAGAATGCCTGGGAGATTGTCGAACAGGTGAACTATTTAGGATACGACGCGTTGAATCCCTTTCGTCATGTTCAAAAGACGCGTTATTTTCCCTATACACCGAACTGGCACGGTCTGGCGGCTCTTCACGCCGGTGCAGAAATGATCCTCACCGAAGGGCTGGCAGCGGTCTTCGAGCGCCATGCCGTGGTGGCTGACGACTGCCGCCGCCGGCTCGAAGATATCGGGCTGACAATTTTTCCTGCACCTGGCGCTGTTCCGTCACCCACGGTCACAGCCGTCTACCTGCCGGCAGCGATGTCATGGTCCGACTTCGACACCGCAGCGCGCAAACGGGGACTTGTGGTCGGTGGCAGCTACGGTCAACTGGCCGGCAAGGTTTTCCGGCTCGGCCACATGGGGTCCCAAGCGGAAAAAAAACTGGTTAGACGTGCCCTGGATGTCATTGCCGAGGCCCTTAAAGACCGCGTACGGTAAGCATGTGATATTTAACGCGCCTGGAACACAAACCAAAATCCTGCACAATTTTGGTCAATTTGTTTGTCCCGTTTTATTTAATTACACCACAAGCCACCCTGGCCCCGCCGCCGCCGAGTTTCTGCGGGCTATCCGAGTAATTGTCGCCGCCGGCGTGGATCATGAGTGAGCGCCCCTTGAGATCGGAGACCTTGATGCGCGGCGCCAGCACCGGTAGAGTGGCGTGTCCATCCTGATCGGCATACAGTGGCGGAAGATCACCCAAATGCCCCTGACCATACGGTCCATCGTGCCGGCCGGTTCCAGAGGGGTCGTCATGCCCGCCGGCTGCCAGTCCAGGGACTGATTTCCCATCCTTCTCGGCAGCCGCGCAACTCGGGTTTTCGTGAACGTGAAAACCATGCAGGCCGGGTGTCAGGCCATTGACATCCGGTGTAAAAATCGTTCCATAGGGACTCGAAGAGACCCTGATCGTTCCGATGGACGGTCCCACACCACCTTCGTCGAGGGAATTGATCGTCACCGTCATGTCCGCGGCCCAGACAGACCCGACACTAAGCAATAGACCTGCAACGACCATGCGCAACGATTTCATTTTTAGATTCTCCTTTCGGTAATTTGTGGATTGACATGAGTTAAAACAAGCTCTCGTTTTTGGCTCTTTATTATTGTCTTGCCCTTTTGATGAGGGTTGTATTAACCGACGAAGCGCAAGGCCGAAGGATGCCGTCTGCGTGTCGATAATAATGAAATCATAGTTCCGGCCTTCGGCTTGTCAAGCATCAAGCGGTCGCAGAAGAGCCGCGCTTTCAGTGCCGGCAGCTTTCTCGACCGGCCTGCGCGATGAGTCGCCGGCGGTCGTCATTCCGATGGAACGAAACTCTAAAGTATTGTAATTTTGGGTATGCAGGTTATCTTTTAGCCATTCAAAGCATCGGCTGCATCGGTTGCCAGGTGTTTCATGGCTATGACTTCTCTAACGGATTCTCCGCAACCGACAGGAAATGATCATGAGTAAAGACGTTTTTGAAGAGGTTGTATCTGAAAATTCTTCTTTGGAAGAGGGACCCTCGAGCAAACCGACCATCTTCGATCCGTTCGGACGCATCGCCATCCGGCTGAACAACAACCTGGGGGCCGTTGTCCTTTTTTTTCTGCGAGCCTTCGTGATGATCTTCCGGATCAAGCAGATACCGGAAATCCTGCACCAGATCTACTTTATCGGTGCGCGGTCCGCCACTATCGTTATGCTGGTCGGTCTGTTCACGGGAATGGTGATGGGGCTGCAGCTCTATTATGTGCTCATCAAGTTCGGTTCGGCAGGCGTGTTGGGCACGGCCGTGAGCCTGTCGTTGATCCGGGAGTTGGGGCCGGTGTTGACCGCTATCATGATCACGGCCCGGGCCGGTTCGGCAATGACAGCCGAGATCGGTATTCAGCGAATATCCGAGCAGATCGATGCCTTGCAGACCATGCGCATCGATCCCCTCGGGTATTTGGTCAGCCCGCGGATTGCGGCCGGGTTGATCAGCTTCCCCATATTGACCGCGTTTTTCGACCTGGTCGGCATCATGGGCGGCTGGGTCAGCGGATGTCTGCTGCTGGGCGTCAATTCGGGCTCCTATTTCTATCGCGTGGTGTCCAGCACGCAGTTCGAAGACATCCGCGGCGGGTTCATCAAAGCGCTCGTGTTTTCGATTCTGGTCATTACCATCTGCTGCTTTCAGGGCTTTTTTACTCATATGCGCTCCGACGGCCACGGTGCCAAGGGTGTGAGTCTGTCTACCACTTCGGCGGTCGTGCTCTCGTGTGTGATGATTCTTGTCGCCGACTACGTCGTGACCTCGTTTATCCTTTAGGTATCACCGGATGATAAAAGAACCCCTGATTGAATTCGTGGACGTCACCAAAAGCTTTGACGGACGGACGGTTCTCGATCGTGTGAATTTTAAGATCTTCGAAGGAGAAGTGAGCACCCTGATCGGTCTGAGCGGGAGCGGTAAGAGCGTTACCCTGAAGCATATCGTCGGCTTGCTAAAGCCCGACTGGGGCCAGATCCTCTACCGTGGTAAACCCATCGACCGGATGAGCAATAAAGAATGGAATGCCACGCTTGCGCGGATCAGCTACATGTTTCAAAACAACGCGCTCTTTGACTCCATGACGGTCTTCGACAACATTGCCCTGGCGCTGCGCCGGACCACATCGCTGACACGCAAAGAGATCGCAGAAAAAGTAATGGCGCGTATCGAGCAGACCGAGCTGACCGACGTGGCCCATAAGTACCCGGCTGAAATATCGGGCGGTATGCAAAAGCGGACGGCACTGGCGCGGGCGCTGGTCACCGATCCGCAGATTGTTCTGTTCAACAAGCACTTTGGCCTGGTGGGAGCCTTTTCCACACGCCAGACCATAGATGAATTTGCCTCGTTGCTGCCGTTCTCCAACCGCGAGGAAGCCGAGCACATTATGAATGATTTCACACGGGATTTACAGGAACACGGCCTCGAAAGCCTTTCGGCTTTGATCCGCAAAGCGACCTCAAGTGAGGAGTGTTTCGAATTCACGATTTTGGGAGGACTGGCCCGCGGCCAACCCCAAGTTGAACTCGACTCGATCATCGAATTCGCCCGGTTCGATCTCAGGCCGATAGCGCGGTTTTCTTGCGAAAGAGGAGGTAACTCGAAATGAAAAAATACTCGAAAGAAACGGTGGTGGGCATCTTTGTTGTTGCCGGACTGGTCTGCATCGGTTACATGACCATCAAGCTCGGCAATGTCGGCATCTTAGATGACGACACCTATGCTCTGAATGCACGCTTCAACCGGGTCACCGGTTTGAGGGAGGGTAATCCGGTCAACATGCTGGGCCTCGAAATCGGTCGGGTCGCGAATTTCAAAATGGTTCAGGACGAACAGGCCGTAATTGTGGAAATGAGGATCAACAAGGGCATAAAAATCTATGACGACGCCCTTGCCGCCATAAAAATCGAAGGTCTGATCGGGGATCGTTACATGGACATCGCTCCCGGCGGTGCCGGCGAACTGTTAAAACCCGGCGAAACAATTACCGAAACCCAGTCTCCGACCGATCTGAACGAACTGATCGGCAAGTATGCATTCGGTGATGTCAAGAAGTGAAGTGGCCCCTACACGAAGAGGTGACATATGATTAAAGGAGCAGCAGCAGTTATAATCGGCATAGTCATCTGTGTTGCGACGAGCGCCCATGCCGACGAACCGCTGACGATTATTGAAACCCGGGTCGATCGGATCGTGAAGATTCTGGGCGACAAGAGCCTCGAAGAGGATGCCAAGGTCAAACAACTCGAAAAGGCGGCCGATGAAACCTTCGACTATATTTATCTTTCGAGAATGACACTCGGTCGAAACTGGCTGAAATTGGATGACGGCCAGCGCAGCGAATTCGTCGACCTCTACCGCCTGCTGCTGGAGAAAAACTACATGGGGCAGTTGTTGAAGTACACCGACGAAAAGGTTGTGTTCGCTAAGCAAACAATGCTGTCGGAAAAAAAAGCTGAAGTCGACAGCAACATTGTTTCCAGTGACAAAAAGATTCCGATAACCTATCGGCTGATCCGAAGGGATGGTGATTGGAAAGTATACGACCTTGTTATCGAAGGCGTCAGCCTGGTGAGCAACTACCGGACACAGTTCAATGACATCTTGAGCCGGCAGACACCCGCCGAAATGCTTGCGATACTGAGGAAGAAGGTTTCCGAAAAGAGCGGGTAGGTTAATCACATTTTAGATTAAAGGTAAAAAGGTGGGCCTTTTTAAAACGCCGACTCAAAATGAAATCGAACGGATCAATCGCATCCAGCGTGACCATTTCAACAGGCTTTACCATTTGTTCGACCCCCCCTTGCCGGCAGGCGTCCCCGAGCGGCTTGAAAAAATCGTGACGGCGGCCGAAATCGAGACAGGCGATTCGGTACTGGATGTGGGAGCCGGAACCGGCATTTTGATTCCCATAATTAGACAGTACGAGCCTGGCTGCATCTATGCCTGTGATCTTTCCGAAGCGATGTTGAGGCGACTAAAAGAGAATTACTCCGACGTCAAGACCATTCAGAAAGATGTCAGAGAACTTGCCTTACCCGACGAAAGCCTTGATGTTGTTTTCATCAATGCCTGCTATCCGAATATTGCCGACAAGGCGGGCGCCCTGAAAAATATCAGTCGCATGTTGAAACCCGCCGGGCGCATGATCATCAGCCACCCGCTGGGCAAAGCCTTTATCGAATCGCTCAGACAAGGCTCTCCCTATCCGCTGGACGACTTTCCCTTGAAATCTGAAACAAAGAAATTGCTCGGACCCTATGGCTTCGCCGTTAAAGAGTTTGTCGATCAGGCGGAGCTCTATATACTATCGGCGGTGAAACGACCTTATAGGCCTTAAGATAAAGGGTTTGGACTGTGTTATCGGTCGTCGGCGTATATACAATACAGCCTTCTCCCTCTGGCCTTGCCAAAACCCTTTGTCTTAAAGCCGATAGTTTCCGCCCATAAATAATTGTTGCAAATTTGTCGGTTTATATTTATGGAGTCAATTCAAACGGCACGATCGAAGTGCTTTCGAAAACTTATCTTATTGGAGGGAAAATGGCTGAAACGGTAAAGTTGTTAAAAAACATTGCTGCCGACCTGAAAACCATTAGTAAAGAAATTAATGCGATTGCAACACAGGTCGGAAAGGTAACCAAACCACAAGCCAAGGTCACCGCGAAAACCAAGCGCGTAAAAAAAGTGGTCAAGGCGAAAACACCCAAGAAATCTACGGCTAAGAAAACCCCGCCATCGGTGAAAGGGTCCTCTTCCATTGTAGACTCTGTTCTCGAGGTTATCAGAAACGCCGGTGGTGGCATTGCTCATGTTGCCATTCTCAAAAAGACCGGTTTCGGTCAGCGGCAGGTATCGAATGCCGTTTTTAAACTGAAGAAGCAGGGCAAAGTCAAGAATGTCGGTAGGGGTGTCTATGCGATAGCCTGATCACCGTATTTTACATTTTCGAGAGCAGGGCCATGCGGCCCTGCTTTATATTTACTTAAGAAAGTTTTTCAAAAGGTTCTTGGCCGGTTCCTCATATTTTTTAAGCCCCTTCTTTTCGATGTATTTTTGAACTTTATCGGATTCGAGCAGTTTTTCCTGGATTTGCTGTTTTGCCACCGATTCGAGATCCGGTGAAAATTTCGGAGCAGAGAAGGTGCCGCTGACCAGAACCGGTACCGTTACATTTGAATAATCCTTTTTATCATCCTGTCTTCCGAGCTTTCGGACCACCTTGGGTTCTACCCGGAAATCCAAAATTTCGCTCACCAGGTTTGCTTTTCCAACGACCAGAACATCCAAAACATGCGACTGCAGATTGGTTTGACTCGTGTCGACGACCCCATTGTTGATTGTAAACGGTACCGACAATTCGGTAAAGTCTGTTTGAGAACCGGCCGGGATGGCTTGCCCGTCGCCGAAGGCAGCCCTGATATTTTGAATCATGGCGACCAGGTCTACTCCTTTTATGGCCCCGTTTGAGAAGCGGAGATCACCTCTGCCGTTCAGGGTCTTTTTGATGGTTTCGGCGTCATCCCCGCTGAAGGAGAGATCGCCGGCCGCATCGGTCGTACCTTCCAGAAAATCCTTATCGCTTTGGTCTTTCAATAGCGGACCGGCCTGAACATTTTTGAGTTGGAGCTTGACTGTGCTGCGCGGAACGTTCTGACTGACGTTCATGTTGCCGTTCAGATTGAGGTTGCCGCCGTAAAGATCGATCTGCAGTGGTTCGACTCGCAGGACACCGTCCTTGCCGCGGATCGTCATGAGAAAATTGCTGAGCTTGGCCTTACTGACGGTCACTTCGCCGGCTTTTACTTTTCCGTCCAGCACCAACCGGCGCAGTGACGTGTAATCGGGTTTCTTTTTATCGTCCGTTCCACCCGGCTTTGGAGCACCCGTCGTCGTTTGGCCTTCTTGACTGGCCCCGGTTGCGGCAGCGGAATTTTTATCGGTTTTGGACGGCAGGTAGCGATCGATGTTGATCCGATCCAGGTCGGCCTCGAAGGCGATGTCGGGGCGCGAAAATTCAGCCAGGCGGGCGTTAAAATTGATCCTGGTGTCATCGAGCGTCATCGTGCCCTTCGAGACCGAAATTTTATCGGTTCCGCCCGCAATGGCGGCCTGCATCGACATCTTGCTCAAAACCCCCGAATCGGCGGTATCGATCACCTTGGACTGACCCAATTGCGCCAGAAGTTTACGGGGAGAAAACTCGGAGATATTGACCGTCAGGTCGGCGCGGGGATTGTCAGCCGGTGATGCCACAGTGCCTTTCAGTGTCAATGCCAGATCGGACAGGGCCTTGACGTCCAGATTCAGCGGAATGGTGGCCTTGCCCGGATCCTGACCGATCGGACCGACTGTGCCGTTAATCGCAACCGGTTTGTCGTCTATGCGGGCAGACAACGTCAACCCGATGGGTCGATCGAAGGAGAGATCCGCGAGCACCAAGTCGAGTTGGTCGACGGTCTTGCGCATGTCGGTGGCTTTGTCGATCCAGGCAATCGAGCCATTTGTGACGGAAAAATCACCGACCGTCAGAGAGCGGATCGGCAGACCTTCGAGGGGCTTTTCCGAAGTGGGCTTCTGAGCGGTTTCCGGTGACGATTTTCCGGTATTTTGAGTGGTAAACTCCCAGTTCCCGCGGCCTTGCTTGCTCTTAATCAGCACAATTAGCGGTTCTTTCACAACGAAGCGCTTGACTTGAACATCGCGTGATAGAAGCGGCAACAATTTGACCCGCACCTCGAAGGATTTGATGGAAATGAAATCCGTAGCGTCGAAGTCCGGCGGATTGCCCAAGTGAAGATCGGAAAAAGAGACGCCGACAAACGGAAAGAAAGAAAGATCTACGTCTCCACCGACCGTAAAGGGTCGACCGGTCATTTCTTTCACTTTGTTTTCAAGCAACGGTTTGTATTTTTCAGCGTCGACAAAGAAAGGCAAAACGAGAAGTATCAGGATGATCAGGGTCACCACCCCGCCCACTGCAATCAGTGCCCATTTTAGTGCGTTTTTCATGCCAAACTCCTTCTGATAGGGGTCTAATCCACCGTCTGGTGCAATCAATTTTTAGCGGCGGCCTCGCGGGAGGAACCGGTTTTTTCGGCTGCGATGCAGGCGGACACCTCTTCGGTGAATGCCCGGGTGATGGTCTGGATTACCGGATGTCCGACCGAGGCGAGCTGCAGGCGGCCGATCGATCCAATCGGCAGGATGTCGATCGTCGTACCGGTGATAAACGCGGCCTCTATCCGGTTGAGATCATCCTTGTGCAACATCTTTTCCTGAACGTCGATTGCCAGCACCCGGCAAAGGGCCATGACATGCCGGCGGGTCACCCCCAGAAGGACGGCGTCGGAAGGAGGTGTGCAGAGCTGATGGTCGATCAGAAAGAACAGGTTTGACCGGGTGCCTTCGGATACAAATCCCTTGTCGTCCACCAGTAAGGCTTCGTATGCGCCTGCGGCTTCGCGCTCAGCCCTGACGCGTTCGCGGTAGGAGGTCTTGACGGCTTTTATTTGCGGGTTTCGACGCTCACCGTCGTATAGAATGGTATGGACGCCCCGTCGGTACGCCCCATCATCCGGGAAATCCTGCCGGACGAAATAGGTCAGAAAAATCGACCCCTTTTTTCCCGGATACCACACCAGTTTAACGTTGATATCGGCGCAGCCGGTTTTTTCCACCAGCTCGTTAATTTCAGCCCGCACCTGTGCGGGCGGTTTTTCAATGCCGGCGCCCAGCAGTGCCGCCGATCTTTGCATGCGGGCCATGTGATCTTCGAAAAACAGTGGAACGCCCTCAATCAACTTGATAACCTCGTATACGCTGTTGCCGTCGATCCGATCGAAGATGGCCGCCTCATACGAAGGGCGCAGTTCACCATTTACGAAAAGATAGTCGAAAGCGGCGTCACATTTCACTTGCCGGTACCTGAAAATGGGTGTCGGGTATAATGGTTGAGTAAACGAGAAGTCAATCGGTATTATAAGACTCATTACGATTGAATTCGTTCAGTTTTTTCGGAAAGTCGAGTACACTTCCGGTGGTTTGCGATCCGCCTGTAATTTATATCCATTTTTAAAAAAGTCAAAATGATGAAAAAATTCGAAATGGATTTTTGCGGGAATCGGCGATCGACGGATTTTTTATTTACGGGTCTTGCGTCGAAAGGCGACGGCAAAACCCTTTTCGGTGGATCGAACGATCCGGCCGGTAACCCTAATCGGTTTTTTGGCATCCGCCAGGGAAAAAGAGAGCCGAATTTTTTCGCCGACGGGAGGGGGAGTGGGGGTTTCGATAAACACACCGACGTTACTGATGTCGCGGATAAAATCCTGGCGCAGGAGATTATTGACTTCATAATCGACCAAAATTGTACGATCGCGCCGGTGACCGGCGCGACCGCTCTTATACTGCCGACTATCCAGTTGGCCCAACAACTCAAGCTGCTGGGAGATGGTCATGTCACAGATCAAGTCGATCAGGCGCGCCGTTATTCTGGTTTCGTCAGAAATGGGGTCTCTGCCTTTCGGCATTTGTTCAAATCCTTTACGGTTGTGAAGCAGCGAGGGCGAAAAAAAGTGCGCCCGACACTTAAACTTGCCCTCAAACGGCGGTAGCTCTCTATCGAAAGCTCGTAGCGTTGCACCACCAAGCCGTGCGGCCAAGCGCTTAATGGCACGGCGGTGGCGAATTTAACAGTTCGATGATTTGGCGAGCCTGTTTCTCCTCTGCTAATTGCAATGCGGTTTTCCCGTTGCCATCCTTCAGTTTGAGGTCGGGACAGGCGGCCAGCAGAGAACGAACGACGTCTTCGTGGCCGCATTTGACGGCCAGCATGAGAGTTGTGTTGCCTTCCTTGTCGACCACGTTGACATCGGATCGGCTTTTTATCAGTTGACGGGCAATCCGGTCGTGGCCGTCAATGGCTGCAAACATGAGCGCGGTTCGGCCCATATAGTCTTTCATAGAGATATCGGCACCCGTTTGCAGGAGATCCTGCACAATGTCGTAGTGGCCATTACCCGCGGCAAACATCAGTGCCGTCGATCCGTTCCTGCTGACCGCGTTCACCTCGGCTTTTTGCCGCAGTAAAATGCGAACGATCTCTTTGTGGCCGAACTGGGCAGCCAGCATCAATGCCTCCCATCCGGCGTCCCCTCTGGTGTTGGCATCGGCTCCGTGGGCGATCAGCAGCTGAGCGATCTCCGTATGACCATTCATGGACGCCTGCATCAGGGCCGTCCAACCGGATGAATTCCGACCGTCGGGATCGGCACCCGAGTCGAGCATTTGCCGCACGTCATCCAGCAGGCCCATTTCGGCGGCGGTGACCAGAGACTCAGACGGGTCGACTGCCCTTCCGATGCCCAACGATACCAACCCAAACCATAGCAGGACATAAATGATCAAAAATTTAGGCTTATGGGGATGAAAGTTTATCATGTTTTTCTCCACTCAATTATTTATTATCATAGCAGATCGACCTGCCAATCTCAAATTTTTCTTCAGAATGGGCGGCCCCCAATCGTCGATGGCTAAATGTTCTTGCCGTACTCGAATTCTGCTGCTAAGTATGAAGAAAGACCTCATCTCAACCCATACAATCTTATATTTTTAACGATTCGGAGTCCGTTCAAATGGAAGAAACCATCCGCCTGACCGAAGACCTGATCCGGTTCAAATCCACTCATAGCAATCCGTCTGAAATTCAGCGTTGTGCCAATTACATCGAAGAGTTTTTCAGTGCCAACGCCATCGATTACCAGCGGCTGAACTTTCAGAACTACCCCTCCCTTCTGGCCGTGCCGCGAAGCGGACAATTTGCCGTGATCCTGATGTCCCATATCGACGTGGTGGAGGGCGCAGACGCCTTGTTCGAGCCCCGGCGGCAGGACGGCAAGCTCTTCGGTCGTGGCAGTATCGATGACAAGTATGCGGCCGCCCTCTCGCTGGCACTCCTCAAGGAACACTTGCAGCGGTGCCGCAACCGAGGCGGTGGTCAGCAGGACCTGCCTTTCGGCATTCTGATCACAACCGACGAGGAGATCGGTGGGGCCAACGGCGCCAAGAAAGTGCTTCCCCTGGTCAAAGCCGATTTTTGCATCGCCTTGGACGGCGGCAGTGTCGACAAAATCGTCGTCAAAGAAAAGGGAATCCTGCGTCTCAAGCTGATCACCGAGGGTAAATCCGCCCATGGTGCCCGGCCCTGGCTCGGTGAGAACGCCATCGAGAAGCTGATCGAAGATTATCGTGTTATCCGGACTTTCTTTAAAGATACCTTGCCGGATCATTGGCACCGGACCATCAATTTCAGCCGGGTCAAGGCGGGGGCATCGGTCAACCAGGTTCCGGACTGTGCCGAGGCACTGTTCGACATCCGCTATACCGAAAACGACGACGTAGATGCACTGGTCGAGGCGATACAGGGTAAGATTAACGGCCGTCTGGTGATCGAGGAAAAGGAACCGCTTTTCATGGGAGGTGAATCGCCTTACCTTGACGAACTGCTGAAAATCGCAGCGGGGACCGGAACCGGTTTCGAACATGGTGCCAGTGACGCCCGCCACCTGAGCCAGTTCGGTATCAAAGGGATCGTCTGGGGCGCAGACGGCGATATGAGCCAGCATACGGCCGAGGAGCACGTCAACATTGCCAGTGTCTTCAAGCTTTACGAAGTCCTCGATAAATATATGGACAACCTGACTGCCGTAGTTAGAGGGGGCGTGCCCCCGTCCACAAGTAACATGGAACCCAAAGGAGGTAGATGATGAAACGATTGGCGGTTTTGATGAGCGTGCTTGTAATTGTCCTGGCAGGTACTGCCATTGCAGGGCCCAAACAGGGCGGAACCCTCGTGTTCGGCCGCGGAGGAGACAGCGTCGGGCTGGATCCGGCCTACGAAACCGACGGAAACTCCTTCATGATCTGCGACAATATCTACGAAGCACTCGTATTTTATAAAGACGAATCCACTGCGTTGGAACCGGGTCTGGCTGAGTCGTGGGATATTTCACCGGACGGATTGACCTACACCTTCCATCTTCGCAAGGGTGTCAAGTTCCACGACGGAACGCCCTTCAATGCCGATGCCGTCGTGTTCTCCATCGGCCGCATGATGAAAGACCGCAATGTAAAATTCTTCGGCAAACCCCTCGAAGTCCCGGCCCAGGAGAGACCGCCGGAGTATTGGGTGTCTATGGAAATGGATGACACCGTCGGCGCCATCGAGGCGGTGGATGAATACACCGTCGTCTTTAAGCTCAAGAGGGTGGAAGCGCCGTTTCTGGCCAACATGGGAATGGATTTTGCCGACATCATCAGTCCTGCGGCATTCATGGCAAATCCCAAAGAGTTCATTCGAAATCCTGTCGGCACCGGCCCGTTCAAGTTCGTGAAATGGGTCAAGGACGATCGGATCATTCTGGAGAAAAATCCCGATTACTGGGATAAATCCGGCGGGCCTTACTTAGACCAGCTCATCTTCAGATCGATTCCGGAAAACTCGGTCCGTTTTCTGGAACTCAAAACCGGCAATATTCACATCTGTCAGTTCCCCAACCCGGCCGACATTGCTTTGGCGGAAAAAGACAAAAACCTTATTCTACCGACCCAGCCGGGAATGAACATCGGCTACCTGTCATTTAATCACACCAAGGAACCTTGGAAGAGCAGCGTTGACGTGCGCAAGGCCATTGCCTACGCGATCAACCGCAAGGCCATCGTAGACAACATCTACCAGGGGATGGGGCAGGTGGCCAAGAACCCGATTCCGCCCACCATGTGGGGATACAATGACAAGGTTCCGGGCTTTGCATATGATCCTGAGAAGGCCAAGGAACTGTTGAAAAAGGCCGGTTTTCCCGATGGTAAGGGACTGGGCGAGATCACGCTGTGGTCGATGCCGGTTCCCCGTCCTTACAACCCCGATGGTCTGAAGATCGGCGAAGCCATGGCGGCAGATCTGGCCAAGGTTGGGATCACGGCCAAGGTGGTCACCTTCGAGTGGGGGACCTACCTGAAACGCCAGCGGGAACAGCCGGAGGACATGGATCTTTTTCAGCTCGGCTGGACCGGTGACAACGGCGATCCGGACAACTTTCTGGCCGTGCTCTTCGACGGCCTGGCCTCATCGGCCATCCGGACCCAGTGGCACAACGAGAAGTATCACGAACTCATGGTCAAAGGGCGTCAAACCATCGATCAGAACGAAAGGGCTAAAATCTACGAAGAGGCCCAGCAGTTGATCTACGACGAGGTCCCCGTCATCTCGGTGGCCCATTCGACGGTTATCTGGCCGGCGCTCAAAAATGTGAAAGACTTCAAACTGCACCCCACCAGCTCGGTAAGAATGAAAAACGTCTGGTTGGAGTAACCTGCTTATTCTATAAGTATTCTAATTAGTTAGAAAAAAAGCCAGATTGAAATGGAGAAACCGGTCAAGGAGAAGGCAGGGCCTTAGACCGGTTCTGCCCTGTCGGTTGGCGTGCGCGAAACCGGGATGGGCACTGTCAAAAAGGTAAAATCGATTGTCATGCTGGCATACGTGATTCGAAGATTATTGATCCTGATTCCCACGCTGCTGGGCGTTTCTGTCATCGTCTTTCTCATGTTGCATATGACGCCCGGAGACCCGGCTGAACTGCTGTTGGGTGAACGCGCCACGGTTGAGTCTTTGGCGCAGATGCGAGAACACCTCGGACTCAACGAACCTCTTTATGTCCAGTACGGCCTCTTTCTCAAGCGGTTGTTGAAAGGTGACCTGGGGGAGACCATCTGGACTCGCCAGAAGGTCTGGACCGAGGTGCTACAACGGTTTCCGGCCACCATTGAGCTGTCCCTCGCGGCGCTGTGCATCAGCTGCTTTTTTGGTGTCCTCTTAGGGATTATTTCAGCCACCAGGCAATATTCTATTTTTGATTATGTCAGCATGATCGGGGCGCTGGCAGGGGTCAGCATGCCGATCTTCTGGCTGGGGCTGGTGTTCATGCTGATTTTCTCCCTCAACCTCGGTTGGTTGCCGCTCTCGGGTCGCTTGAGTATCGGGATCGATTTGGATGTGATCACCAACTTTTATATTCTGGACGCCATCCTGACCCGCAACTGGGCGGCCCTGAGGGATGCCGTGTGGCACATCATAATGCCGGCGGTGACCCTGAGCACCATCCCCACGGCCATTGTGGCGCGGATGACCCGTTCGGCCATGCTGGACGTCTTGCGCCAGGATTATATCAAGACGGCCAAAGCCAAAGGGCTCTCGAACCTCACGGTCATTTTCAAACATGCCCTGCGCAATGCCCTCATCCCGGTTGTTACCACCATCGGCCTTCAGTTTGGCGTTCTGCTGGGTGGTGCTATTCTGACCGAGACCATATTTGCCTGGCCCGGTGTGGGCAAGTGGATGTACGATGCGGTCATGCAGCGCGATTACATGGTCATCCAGGGTGGCACGCTTTTTATCGCCGGCCTCTTTGTTCTCATCAACCTGTGTGTCGACGTTCTATATGCGGTCATTAATCCGAGAATGAGTATGCAATGATAAAATCGCCTTGGGGCGATTTTATGAAACGCGGCTTTGCCGCTCCAAAAACACTGGGTCCAAGCTGGTTGCTGGCGACAGCGGGACAATCGAAAAATTCGGGTCGGCTCCATTATGACGACCGCGCGAACTAAAAATAAAGATCCGCAACTCCGCCATCCGATGGTGGAACAACTGAGCCAGCTGTGGCGCAACAAGACCGCCATAGCCGGCCTGGTGGTCATTATCGTTTTTGTTCTGACCGCTATTTTCGCGCCCTTGCTCAGCCCCCATAACCCGCTGGAGACAGAGCTGTATGATCAACTCAAGCCGCCACTGTGGCATGAAGAGGGGACCACAAAATACATTCTGGGTACCGACGAACTGGGACGGGACACCCTGTCACGGATCATTTACGGTGCGCGGGTTTCCCTGCTGGTAGCGATTGTCAGCGTCGGCCTGGCCTTCTTCTGCGGTACGCTGCTGGGCTCGTTTTCGGGCTACTACAAGGGGAAGATCGACAGTATCATCATGCGCCTCATGGACATGCTGCTGGCTTTTCCTTACCTGCTGCTGGCGATCGTTGTCGTTGCTTACCTCGGTCCCAGCCTTCAGAATGCCATGATGGCCATCGGGATTACCTACGTGCCCCGGTTTGCCCGCATCGTGCGGGGCAGCGTGCTGGAAGAGTGTGGAAAGGATTACGTCATGGCGGCCCGCGCCATCGGCGCCGGAAATCTGCGCATTATTTTCTTGGCCATTTTGCCCAACTGCATGGGGCCTCTTATCGTGCAGACGACACTCAGCATGGCCTCGGCGATCCTGGATGCTGCGGCACTGAGTTTTCTGGGGTTGGGTGCCCAGCCGCCGACCCCCGAGTGGGGGGCCATGATCGCCAGAAGCCGGGGATTGATTCTGCGCGCCCCCTGGGTGATGACCTTTCCCGGTATCGCCATCCTGATGGCCGTCCTCGGTTTCAACCTGTTGGGCGATGGTCTCCGCGACGCACTGGACCCGCGCTTGAGAGATTGATGATAAAGCATGCTTTTAGACATCCAAAACCTGAAAACCCATTTCTTCGTCCGCGGTCAGGTGGCCAAGGCGGTCGATGAAGTCAGTTTCTCGGTTCATTCCGGCCAAACCATCGGGCTTGTGGGTGAGTCCGGATGCGGCAAGAGCGTGACCGCCCATTCCATTATCCAACTCATACCGGAGCCGCCCGGCAAAATCGTCGGAGGGAAGATTTTCTTCGACGGCACCGATCTTCTGGAACTCAGCGAGAGGCAGATGCGTCGGATTCGCGGCAACCGGATTTCCATGATTTTTCAGGAGCCGATGACCTCACTGAATCCGGTGTTCACGGTGGGCGACCAGGTCGGCGAGGTCATCCGCCTGCACCAGCACTTCTCCCGTAAAGAGACACGTCGGCGTGTCGTGGAGATATTCCAGTTGGTCGGCATTCCAGCACCGCAAAAGCGGTTGTCCGACTATCCGCACCAAATGAGCGGCGGCATGCGCCAACGGGTGATGATCGCAATGGCGCTGGCCTGCAATCCCAAACTGATGATTGCCGACGAGCCGACCACCGCGCTCGACGTCACCATCCAAGCCCAGATTCTGGACCTGATGAACAAGCTAAAAGACGAAACCGGTGCCGCGATCCTCTTCATCACCCACGATCTGGGCGTGATTGCCGAAATGGCCCAACACGTGGCGGTGATGTATGCCGGTAAAATGATGGAGTACGCTGATGTCGAAACGCTTTTCGCCGATCCCAAACATCCCTACACCGTGGGTTTGATGCAATCGATACCGGTTCTTGGCCGTAAAACCAAAGACGGTCGTCTGAGCACCATATCGGGGGTCGTTCCCTCGCTGTTCAACCTGCCCAGCGGCTGTCTGTTCAGCGACCGTTGCCCGGATGTCTTCGACGATTGCCGCCGCATCGAACCCGACATGTACGGCGTCGGTGACAACCACACCGCACGGTGTTTGAAATATGCCTGAAAACAGCCGGAACGACGACCTGGTAGAAGCCAGAAATCTCGTAAAATACTATCCCATCCGTGGCGGTGTGTTCCTGAAAGAGGTGGCGGCGGTGAAGGCCGTCGACGACGTGAGCCTGACCATCCGTTCCGGTGAAACCATGGGGCTGGTCGGTGAATCCGGCTGCGGCAAAACCACTTTTGGTCGCGCCATCCTGCGACTGGAGGAACCGACAGCCGGAGAAGTGATCTTCAAGGGTCGAAACTTACTGGCCTGCGATTCGAAAGAAATGCGCGGTCTGCGCAAGCAGATGCAGATCATCTTTCAGGACCCTTTTTCCTCCCTGAACCCCCGCAAGACGATCGCCCAGATCATCGGCGAACCATTGTTGGTTCACGGTATGAAAAATAGAAAACAAAGGGAGGAGCGGGTGCTCTACCTGCTGGACGTCGTCGGGTTGCGGCCGGAGCAGATGCGACGCTATCCGCACATGTTTTCAGGCGGTCAACGGCAGCGGATCGGTGTTGCCAGGGCCCTGGCGTTGAATCCCGAGCTGATCGTCTGTGATGAGGCGGTTTCGGCCCTGGACGTGTCGATCCAGGCCCAGGTGCTCAATCTGCTCAAGGACCTGCAGCAGGAATTCGGCCTGACATACCTTTTTATCTCACACGATCTGCACGTGGTCGAGCACATCAGCGACCGTGTGGCGGTGATGTACCTGGGAAAGATCGTCGAGTTGGCCCCCAGCAAGGACCTCTACAAAAGGCCGCTGCACCCCTATTCACAGGCGCTGCTCTCCGCCTCCCCGATGCCGGATCCGAAGCGCAAGCACAAGCGCATCATTCTCAAGGGTGATGTCCCCAGCCCGATCGATCCGCCTTCGGGGTGTCGATTTCACACCCGCTGCATCTACGCGCGTGATCTTTGCAGCCGGAAGGAACCGGCTCTGCGTGAAATCGACTCCCGTCATTTTGCGGCCTGCCACTTTGCCGGTGAGGTGGGGGGCTGATTCCATCCCTCCACCATCCCGCATAATTCAGTGCACATGAACATTTTATAGCAGAGATAAAAAAAGACATAAATATGAAAGTATTAATGGCTATAGGTTCATCAGCAACCGGTTGGCTTCCGAGTGTTTCATCTCCGAAGTCAATTCTTCCACGGCCAGGATGATGGATTTCAGGGTCTCGGTTTCGGCAATCGGCAACCGGTTAACACCGTGCAGTTCCAAAGCATCGATGATATACCGGATCGTCCAACGATGAATATCACGCGAGGGCTGAAATGCCGGGTCACGGCTTCCATCGGCTTTTGTCAGGGAGACCAGGCCGGTTTTGACCAGTTCGTTCAGGATATGTTGCACCAGGAGCACCGGAATTTCGAGCTGCTGGGAGAATTGTCCGGCACTCAGTGGCTCCTTACCTTCGGAAAACCGTGTCACCATTCGGTGCAGAATTTGTAGGGTCAACACCTTTTTGAAACGGGGGCTGATGCCGGTGTATTCGGGTTCGAGTTCGTAAAGGTCTACATTCTGGTGGGCATACGCATATTCCGCACCGATCAAAAGGACAATCCAACCGACATTCATCCACAGCAGGAGCAGCGGCAGTGCGGCCAGGCTGCCGTAAATAGGGTTGTACCGGGTGACGCCTACCTGAAAATCGATGAGTGCCCATTGGACCACCAGGTAAGCCGTGCCGGCCAGTACTCCGGCCAGAATGCCTGAGATCGGTTTGACCCGGGTGTTCGGAATCAGTAGGTAGACCAGCGAGAAAACCGTCCAGATAAGCAAGTAGGGTAAAAGCTGAAGCAGGTCTATAATTTTGGGGCTGACCTTGGCGAGAAAGGTCAATTTGGCAGAGAGATCATCGAGCTGACTGGTCACGAATGCGGGAATGCTACTGTAAATCAACAGAAACAGGGGCGCCAGGATCAGAAAAGACAAATAGTTGCTGATTCTCGTTTTCCATGAACGCGATTTTTCGACCTGCCAGATATCGTTGAAGGATTGTTCCAGGTGGTTCAGCAACTTCATGGCCGACCACAACAGCATGGCGACGCTGACACCGGCGATGACGCCACCGCGTGTATCGTCCAGCAGACTATGAGCGTAAGTCAGAATTTGAGTGAGGACCTCTTCTTGGACCGGCAGCTTGGCCAATACATTCGCTTCGAAGCGTTGTTTCAGCCCAAACCATGTGGCGATTCCCAACGCCAGAGCCACCACCGGTCCGATGGAGAACAAAGAGTAGAAGGTCAAGGCCGTGGCCCGCAAAAGACATTTGTCTTTAACGGATTCGCGGGCAGTGAGGGTTAAAATGCGCAGATGGCGGAGAAAGAACCCTTTTAGGGGCGGAAGATCACGCGAACGGATCCGCCAAATGCCGGTACTGAGGTAATTGATGAGGCTGTTTTCCATCATTCGGCAGTATAGAATCTTTTAGATGATCATTTAAAGTAAAAATTCACTTGATTTGATTATGGCGCCTCTCTTTGATACAACAAGTTAAACCATTTTTCCAATGGAGTCGACCATGTCCAATCCAACTTCTGCTGACTACGGCTGGATAGAGGGTACCGGAATCTCTCTACTCGAGAAAATCAGGCAGGATCTCAAAGCAGCCCTGCGCAACAAGGACCATGGCGTGCGGGATACCCTCCGGCAGATCATGTCCGAGTTTCCGAACCTGACGGTGCCCATCCAGCTTGAGAACGGAAAGAAGACAACGCGTCTGAAAAAGCCTGAAGAGATCACCGACGAGGATATACTCGACATCATCCGGAAACTCGTCAAGAGCGAGAAGATCGTACTGGAGGCCAGAAAGGAAACGTCTTCCGACTACCTCCAGACCCTGGAGCGCTACTTGCCGCGCATGGCCACCCGGGAGGAGATCGCCGCCTGGATCAGGGCAAACATTGACCTGTCGGACTTTAAGAGCCCCATGCAGGCCATGGGTCCGGTCATGAAGCACTTCGGCAAACTGGCCGACGGCAGCCTCGTCAAACAGATCCTGCAGGAAATCGACCGCGGGTAGAGGGTCGCCCGGGGTCAGAAGACATTCCGTTGCATCATCATCAGGAGCAGCAGATGCAGTCGATGGCCCCCTCACACCGGTATGCCGACGGGGACAAATTCCAGCGGGCTTTTTGCGCAGCCGTTCTGCTGGTTTTTCTACTGGGGATCTTCTGGACTGTCGCGGGCTGTGTTCGGCCGGCCGCCCCTCCCGACCGGCTTGACGCCGGGCGGCACAAAGAGGCGAGTGAACTATTTCTTCAGGCTGCACCGGAACGGTTTTACAACGACCTCTTTACACGCCGCGATGGCGGTTGGACCGGCGGCGACGGCACCCGGTCGGTGGTCCTGCCGGACGGCCGCATTCTGTGGCTGTTCGGGGATACCTTTCTCGGGACAGTCCGGCCGGACCGCAGCCGTCCACGTGCGGCACCGATGGTTCGGAACACCTTTGTGGTCCAAAGCGGTGACACCCTTGTGACATTGCACGGCGGCACCGCGGCTTCTCCCCAGGCCTTCGTCACGCCGCAAGAGAGAGGTTCATGGTACTGGCCCACGGACGGCCTTGTCGAGGGAAACCGGCTACTCGTCTTTTTGCCCCGGTTCACCGCCACCGGACCGGGGATGTGGGAGTGGCGCTGGAACGGCACCGACATCGGGACCTTTTCACTGCCGGAGTTGCGATTAGAGAAGATCACGGTTGCAGTAGCTGTCAACCGGGTGATCTACGGCGCGGCACTCTTGAAAGATGCCGATGCGACTTACATTTACGGTGCCGAAGATTTGCAGAGTGCCAAGCATGTGCACATCGCCAAGGCGGCTCCCGGGCACCTCGACGATGCCTGGGAGTACTGGGATGGAGAAAGGTGGACCGACGATCCACTGGCGTCAAAACGACTTTTTTCCGGCGCGGCGCTGCAGTTCAGCGTTTTCAAGACCGGCGACCGCTATGTGCTGATCACTTCCGACAACCGGAACCCCTTCGACAGCGCCATTGTCGCCTACGTTTCACCGTCGCCGACCGGCCCCTGGTCCCTTAGCTCACTCCTCTACCGACCGCCGGAAGCAAAAGGCGACATCGTGGCCTACAATGCCTTGGCGCATCCACACCTGTCGCCGCAAGACCGCTTGGTGCTCTCCTACAACCTGAATCATATCCGTGACGCCGAGGCCGTTTATAGAAATGCAGACGTTTACCGTCCGAGGTTTGTCCTTGTCGACCTCAAAGCGCTACGGTATGAGCCATGAGCCAGGTTGCCTTTTCAAAAAGGGTCGCCCCAGCAAAGCTTCAACCTAAATTGAGCGATTGTCAAGGTTGCCGCCCCGGTGAAATAGGCTTCACATTTCACAGGGCAGGCAGAAACAAGATAGAGGTCGATCCGCATATGGGGGTGGCTCATATGAAACTTAACGGCATTATACCAATAACCTTGAACCCGGAACCCTGAACCGATCAGTTTAGAGTCTTAGATCGTAACTTCTCCGCAAGATGCGAAGATGTGTTGTTAAAGTGAAACCACTTGATTCATCGGGAATGGGGTTATAGGCTTCAGGTGTCAGGTGTCAGGTGTCAGGTGTCAGCAAACCCCAAATCCTGAAACCCGAAACCTGAACACTGATTTGGTTGCGGCCGAAGGCCTGCATTGGGTTCAATAGTCGTTGAGACTGTCGATGAGTTTCCTCAAGGCACCGAAATCATCCTGTTTGAAGTCAATCACCAGTCTCTGGAGGTGGGCGATTTCCGGTTCATTTTTCTCTTCGGGGAGGGGTTTTGAGAGCACCATTTTTCCGCCGGGTTTTAAAATACCGGCGAATTGATGCCGCAAGTCTTTGACGATCCGTGGTTCAATGGGTGAATTCAGGCGAATCACGAGGCGGCCGTTGACATATCGCAGGCTGTGATAGCGGCGATAGAAATGGTTAATCCGTTCGACGGCTTTTAAGACCGAATCGACCATATCTATGTGGTTGAAGTCGGACGCACTGACAAGGTGGCGTTTCAGCAATTCCCTTTCGAAGAACTCCAGGCACTGGGACCAGTATCTTCCTCCCGGTTCATCGATCAGGATGAGGGGCAGGGAATAGCGTTTGCCGGTTTGCACCAGAGTGAGGCTTTCCATGGCTTCATCCAGGGTTCCGAAGCCGCCCGGGAAAAGGGCGACGGCATGGGCTTCCTTCAAGAAGGCCACCTTGCGGTTGAAAAAGTATTTGTACATGATGTGGCGGGGATTGCCGGCGATGACCGGATTGGGTTTCTGTTCGAAAGGCAGGCGAATATTGACGCCGAATGAAGACTCAGGTCCCGCCCCTTCGTTAACCGCCTGCATGATCCCGGGGCCGCCGCCCGTTATCACCATGTAGTTGGCAGCGACCAGTTCGCGGCCCAAATCCCGGGCCATCGCGTACAGGGGTTCCTCGGGTTTTATCCGCGCCGATCCGAACACGGTCACCTTTTTTTTATGGCGATACGGTCCGAAAACCTTGGTTGTGAACCGCATCTCTTTCAGGGACGTGTTCATTAATTTCAAATCGGCTTTGCGGTCGTCTTCCTGGCCGGCTTTGAGCGACGCCAGGATCATTTCACGGATAATGTCTCGATGCTGAATCCCACCTGCGGCATCCATCAGGCGCTCGATGGCGTCATCGATGGGGCCGTTGGTGGGGGTAAAGTGAAGCTCCTTCATGCTATTCCCTCTCGTGTTGACAGGTGAATCGAGTTATCGGAAACAAGATAACCAACGGATTAAAAATCTGGATATTCTTGCGCCGTTTGAGGTCGCGACTTACGTGCCCGGGTTGAGCGGTTTCCTGCTCAGGCGGGATTCAACGTTCTGGGTTGAAAAGACCTTAAGAGGTATTCAGAAATGTCAAATTCCAAGTACCAAATTCCAATGAAATCCCAAATTTCAATATCCAATGACCCAAACAGGTTTGACATTTTTAATTTTGGTGCTTGTTTGCTTGGAATTTATTATTTTGTGATGGGTTAAAGCGGCCAATTCAACCGATGGCGAATAAAATTTCGGAAATCAGCATTTTAAACCTTAAACCCTGAACCTGAACCAATCAGTTTAGCTATTTGTTATTTGCAATTTGGAATTTTTCACCGAAACTTATAAGTTTCTTCTTCGATCAAACTGGATGCTTGCGGCCAGAGGCAGTGCTGAACCCGAACCGATCAGTTTAGATCGAAATTAATATTATACCATTGTGAGGTTCGCATTAGCAACGCTTTGCATTTATCAATCACTGTCATATGGTCGGCCGGTTCTGTTTTAAGAACGAAATGACGTGCGAATATTCGAACGAACTCAACCTGCGAAAATAAAAAACACTTGTCTGGATAGATGGGACCGGATAAATTCAGATAAATATGAAAAAAAACACCACGTGAGGAAGGACAATTAACCATGTACGAAATCATTGCAGACCCGGAGGATTACGGCATCGATGTTTTGGAAGAAGGGATGGGGAACAATCGGGTCGTTTTCCCGGAAGAAGAACGGAAAAAATGGGCCGAGGAAATCGGCGCCTTTGCCTCGAACCTTAACGGGTTGGCCGAACGCGCCACGGGGCTTCAGAATTTGCTTGCCGGCAAGGAAAAGATCGTCGCGACGCCGGCATCATTGAAAACACTGAAAGTGATGCTGTTCAAGATTAACGACGCCATGAATTCCGCCCTGAATTTGGCCGGTCAAATCGAAACACAGATCGTCAAGAAATAAGCCCGCGGAGGGCATTGCGGATGATCGCGGTCTTGCTCTGTGCCGGTTTTGCAACGCGTCTGTATCCCCTCACCGGTGATTTTCCCAAACCGCTGCTGCCCGTCACCGGACGGCCGGTAATCGATCACCTGTTGGACCAGATCGTCGGGTTGCCCGGAATCGAGAGCATTCATATCGTCACCAACGCCAGGTTCTACGAGCACTTTACCCGCTGGCGCCGAAACTGGCAGGCTTGTCTGGCACCGCGAGACATCACCTTAAAAATTTACAATGACGGTGCCACGGCCAATGAGAATCGGCTCGGGGCCTGCGCCGACCTTCAACTGGTTTTCCGTCAAGCCGGCCGGGCCGGTGCATACCTGGTCTCCGCCGGCGACAATATTTATCTTTTTCGTATAGCCGACCTGTGGCGGCGTTTTCTTCGCGGCCACCGGCACTGTATCGTCGCTTTGGCAGAGAATGATCCGGAAACACTCAAAAATACCGGCGTGCCGGTTTTCGGAGAAAATGACCGGGTGTTGGGGCTGCTCGAAAAACCGGACAATCCATCACCCGGCTGGTTCTGCCCGCCACTCTATTTTCTGCGGCCGAGCGCACGGGAGGTGCTGGAAGACTTTTTGGATGCCGCCGCTCAGGTCGATGCACCGGGTCACTTTATCGATTACCTGTGCCGCAGAGAACCGGTGACGGCAATCAAACTCAAGGAGAAGAGGCTTGATATCGGCAGCATCGAGAGCTACTGGCGGGCGGAGCGGATATTGCGCGAGCAGCCGGGAAGAGAGTGAAAAAATGCCGTTGTTCGACCGGCAGTGACGGTTTACCCTGCATGTCAACAATAGGGTTTCAAAAAGATAGGGACGTTGTTTCGATGTCGACAAGCTTTGGAGAATACCCTATTTAAAGCACATGCCTCGCAGAGCTCGCATAGATGCCCCCGGCGCCTTGCATCATATCGTCATTCGAGGAATCGAACGTAAAGCGATATTTAAAGATGACACGGACCGGGAGGATTTTATCGAGAGGCTCTCGAGTCTGCTGCAGGAGACGGCTACACCCTGTTATGCTTGGGCCTTGATGACCAACACGTGCATCTGCTTCTACGCACGGGCACCGTTCCGATCGCATCGATAATGCGCCGGCTTCTGACCGGCTATGCGGTGCGTTTCAACAGGAAACACCGCCGGCACGGACATCTTTTTCAGAATCGCTACAAATCGATTCTTTGTGAGGAGGATCGGTATCTCAAGCAGCTGGTCGCTTACATTCATCTCAACCCGGTTCGGGCTGGAATCGTGGAAGATGTGGCAGCCTTGAAAGTATTTGCTTATTCGGGTTACAGCGCCCTAATGGGCAAAAAACCGCGGCCTTGGCAGGATACGGATTATGTACTGGGATTTTTCGGTGAGAGGCTCTCTGAGGCAAGGCGAAATCTGAATGCTCATGTCCGCAAGTGGTCAGCCAAGGGGCGTTGGCACGAGTTGACCGGCGGCGGATTGATCCGCTCAGCCGGCGGGTGGCGCGCAGTCAAAGAGGCTTATCGGGATGGAATTCGGCTTGCAAGTGACGAGCGCATTTTAGGAAGCAGTGAATTCGTCGAAGCAACCCTGAAAAACGCCGGTGAGGATTATGAGCGTAGAATGCGGATGCAATCGGCCGGTATCGATCTGGCCGCGGTCATCGCCGCTGCGTGCCGTTATCTTGGCATCGAAGAGAAGGATCTGGCCCGGCCGACTAGACGCGTTGAGATTGCACGTGCTCGCGCCTTGATCAGTTTTGTTGCCACGCAGAACTTGTCGATCTCCGGAAGCGAAGTGGCCCGCCAGTTTAATGTAGACCGCTCGGCTATCAGCCGGGCGAACCAAAGGGTAAGTCGAGACCCGGAACTGCTTGCAGCTACTAAAACGATACAAAGAGAACTCGAACTCAATAGAAATCAACATTGAAATGTCCCCTTGCTGAGGTGCATCATGAGCGCTAAACACACGGGAGATTCAGTTTTAGAATTGGCGCGCGACTTTATGGCCAGCCGCGTACTTCTCAGCGCAGCGGAACTGGACCTTTTTACCCTGCTTACTCTAAAACCCCTGACGGCAGAGGAAATCGCCGCCGACACCAAGACCAGGCTGCGCGGTATCTCGATTCTGCTCGACGCGCTGAGCGCCCTGGGGCTCCTGTTAAAAACAGACGGAAGGTACCGGACCGAGCCGTCAGCCGTACCCCTGCTGTCGGCCGATGCGCCTGAATCGATTCTGCCCATGGTCCTTCACATGGGAACGGTTTGGCAGAACTGGTCTCAAATCACGGACATTGTGCAGGGCAAGACCACTCCGAGCTTAAACAAAGGCACCCTGAGCAAGGATAACCGCAAGGCTTTTATTGGCGCCATGCATGTGGTCGCTTCCAAAGCCGCGCCGGCAGTTGTAGCTGCCGTCAATCCGGGGCAGGCCCGCAGACTGCTGGACGTGGGCGGCGGCTCCGGGACTTATACATTGGCTTTTCTCGAGGCGTCAACGGCAATGCAGGCGACTCTGTTCGACCTGCCGCCGGTGATTGAGATGGCGCGCGATCGCGTTCAGGCCGCCGGTATGGTCGGCCGCATCACGCTGACGGCCGGAGATTTTTACAAGGACGAGCTGCCGCCGGGACACGACCTCGCCCTTCTGTCGGCCATCATTCATCAAAACAGTCCCGCGCAAAACGAGGCGCTGTATGGAAAAATATACCGCGCCCTCGATTCCGGCGGCCGGATCGTGGTGCGCGACCATGTCATGTCGGCGGATCACACGCAGCCGCTGGAAGGTGCTCTATTTGCAGTGAACATGCTGGCCGGCACCGAAGAGGGTTGCACATACACATTTGATGAAATTAAAACCGGCTTGACGGCGGTCGGGTTCACACGGCTCAATCTGATTCAGACCAAAGGCATGTTTTCTCTGGTTGAGGGTTTCAAGCCTTGAGTCTTTGGGAATGTAGGGGCATTCTCATTGCGTAAACTTTTACCAACCAAAGCTCATTTGATGCAGGATATTCATGCCACACCAATCCAGAATTGATGCTCCCGGTGCCTTGCACCATATCATTGCTCGCGGAATCGGGCACCGCCATATCTCCAATGACAACAAGGATCTTGATGGTTCAAAAGCTTGTTGACGAGCACCTTCTCATGTAACACCATTACTGGTATTACAACCTATTCGGAGGCACAATTATGAGGGTTACAACAAAAGGCCAAGTAACAATTCCACAAAATATACGTGAAAAGTTAGGTATTTTCCCAGCTACCGAGATTGATTTTATTGAAGAGCAAGGGCGTGTCTATTTAGCTAAAATAAAAGGGAAAACAAAAACTAAAAGGTTTAAAAAGTTGAGAGGGGTAGCAACAGTTAAAATGACGACGGATCAGATCATGGCTTTGAGCAGGGGCGATAAATGACAGGAAAAGGGGTTTTGGTCGACTCCAATATCATTCTTGATGTATTTACGGATGATCCTAATTGGGCCGATTGGTCTGAGTCCATGCTGGAGGAATATTCGAACGTCTCTACACTATACATCAATTCCATAATTTACTCAGAAATTTCTATTGGTTTCAATCGGATTGAAGATTTGGAGTCAGCAATTAAAAAAGCCGGGTTCCAAATGTTGACATAACCATTTATAAAGACAATCAAACTCGACAAAATCATCTAATATCTTGAAAACTTTTGGCCTATCGTTTTATGAACTTCTAAGCTCAGACTCAACTTAAAGTTGACCTGTCGTCTTCTTGCTGGCCTCGCAATCGAGTGCATCTAACACTGCATCCGTTCCAATCCCTCTGCATATAGTTTCGGAGGTCTATAATAACTGATAGAGACTACAAAAATAAGCCTGCCGCCATCCTCAGTGATGACGTCTTCCGTAACAGCCTCATCATGCAAGCGGAAGAAGAAGTAACGGGGAGCGCCGATGAATTCTTGTCTCGCCATATTATTAAAGCAATTCACTAACCGACTCCCTATGACGTCATCCCGGAGTCATGTTGTCTTTCGGGTCATTTTGAGAGTCGCCTTTTCGGCCCTATGCGGTTGTGCTCCTAAACCGATGATTTCGTATTCTACCGACACGCCGCCGCTGATGCTGGCACCTGCGTCCATGGTCGGGGTCTTCGACGGCCGCGCCCGGTTCCGGGAGATCTACTGTGCGATCACAAACGAACGCGGGCGCGAAATGCCGGATTATCGTCCTTGTGAAGAGGCGTTGGTCAGGCTGCAGAACGAGCCGCCGCCAACTGGTGCCCCGGTTGATTTAGGGGCCAGCCGATCACCGCTGAGGATAATGATCGTTTTCGGGGTTGGAGCGAAATGTATCGAAAACTTCATTGATTTTCAGATGACAGTCGTCGACCATCTCGCCCGGTTCGGCTACAAGGTCGGCATCCTGCAGGTCGAAGCGCTCTCCAGCAGTGCCCGCAATGCCGACATCATCCGGGAGACCGTCATGACGATGCCCGATCAAAATGACGGCATGCGCCTGGTGCTCGTGGGCTACTCGAAGGGCACTCCGGACATCCTCGAGGCGGTGGCCACCTACCCGGATTTGCAGCAGCGGGTTTCCGCGGTGGTGAGTGTGGCCGGGGCGGTCGGCGGAACGCCGCTGGCCAATGCGGCGACGCAGTCCATGCTGAACCTTCTGCAATATTTTCCGGATGCCGAGTGTGAGCCGGGGGATGAAGGCGCGCTGGAGAGTCTCAAGCCGGAGGTACGGAAAAGTTGGCTGGCAAGCCACTCTTTGCCGGACTCGATCCGGTATTACACGGTTATCACGTATCCGGATGCCGAGCATCTCTCTGCAATATTGAGATTGAGTTACGATAAGCTGAGCCAGGTCGATTCCCGCAACGACAGCCAGGTCATCTTTTACGATCAGGTGATTCCGAGCAGCGTGTTGTTGGCCTACCTGAACGCGGACCACTGGGCCGTGGCCGTTCCATTCAACCGAAATCACCCTTTCATCGCGTCGACCTTTGTCGACAAAAACGCCTTCCCACGGGAGGTTTTGGCGGAAGCGATTATCAGATTTATCGAAGAAGATTTGAAAGGGAGATAGTGTCTACGATCATTTATCAAATGGATTTTCATAATTGTGGAGTTGATGATGAATCGATTAATGATAAAGACGCTTTGTAAATTCTGTATTTTACCATTGGCAGCGCTCGCATTTATCATCCAGGGATGCGCAACAACCAAACCACTGCCAGCAGATCCATTGGCTTACAAAAACCGGACCAAAAGCAGCGTCAAGGGGAATGTTGCGGTGACAGTATCCGTTCCGACCATTGCAGAAGCTCAGGCGATCTACGGTGTCGAGCTGGCAAAGAAGCACATCCAACCGGTGTGGGTGGAAGTCAAGAACGACAGTACAGCCCATTACTGGTTTCTGCCTTCAGGCCTTGATCCCAGCTACTTTTCCCCGTCAGAGGCCGCCTTCGCTTTCCATACAAATTCGGATGACGCCAACCGGAAGCTCGATGAAAAATTTCAGAAACTGCAATTCCAAAACCCCGCTCGGCCGGGGTCAACCGAAGCCGGCTTTGTGCTCGTAAACCTGGACGAAGGCTTCAAGGCAGTCGATATTGATCTCATTTCCCGTGATGACGTCAAGAGCTTCTCATTCATCATTGCCGACCCGGATTTCAAAGCCGATTTTAAGATGGTCGATTTCAATACGCTGTATGCGGCCGAAGAGATCATCAACGTCGAAGACGAAGAAGAGCTGCGCCGGTTGCTCGAAGATCTTCCCTGCTGCACCACCAATGCGAAAGGGGACGAATACGGCGATCCCCTTAATCTGGTCATGATCGGAGACACAAACGATATCGTGCCGGCCCTGGTCCGCAGAGGCTGGCATGCCACGGAGGTCATCTGGTCCGAGGCCCTTAAACGGACGATAAAATCGTTTTTACAGGGCGAGCGTTACCGTTACTCGCCCATCAGCCCTCTTTATGTTTACGGTAGAAAACAGGATATCGGCTGGCAGAAAGCGCGCGGTACCATCAACGAGCGCAACCACATGCGGTTCTGGCTGAGCCCGATCCGGTTTCGCGGCCAAAAGGTGTTCGTAGGGCAAATCAGCCGGGACATCGGTGTGAAATTCACATTAAAATCGCCGACTATCTCAACCCATGTCATCGACCCGGACGTGGACGAGGCGCGCCGCTATTTCACCGAAGACCTGTCCTATTCTCAGGCGCTGGCCAGACACGGATACGTCAAGGGTGTCGGGGTTGTCACCAGGGATGCGCCCCGGATGAATCTCGTGGGCGATCCCTTTTACACCGACGGGCTGCGGGTCGTTCTTTTCCTCGAGCCTCGGCCCTACACCCTTGCAGACATAGAGATGCTTAAATGGGAAAGGCCATCGGGCTATATTGAACAGAAATAAAATGTTGATGGACCGCCTCCAAGAACAAGGATACGACAACTCCATCAAGGAGGTTCAAGACGTGCAGAAAAGACTTTTCACAAAGATGAAGCGATCGCTTGTCGTCGGTGTTGCGATCTGTTTGGCGCTGCTGGTGAACGCCTGCACAACTTTCAAAAAGCCGGCCGCCGTCAACGAGGCTCCCATACAGGGCCGGGCCCAGACGAAGGAGGCGAATGGGATTCGGGTATCAACCGCCCTTGTCGGCGACGAGGAGGCCCGGCAGATCTTCGGGATTGATCTGTCCAAAAAGGACATCCAGGCCCTGTGGCTTGCGATCGAGAACAACGCCGATCAACCGTTTATCTTGCTACCGACGGCCATCGATCCTGAGTATTATGCGCCGCTTGAAGTCGCCTTTGCCTACCACAAAGCTTTCTCATCCGATGCAAACGCGGCGCTCGACGAGCACCTGCTGAGGCTGAATTTTCCCATCCGAAACCTCATCCTGCCGGGATCGCGATCGTCCGGGTATATCTTCACAAGCCGGTCGGAGGAGGTGAAAGCTCTCGATGTCGACCTGGTGGGTGATGATTTCAATCAGAACTTTACCTTTTTCGCCCCCAATCCGAATTCGACGAAAGGTGACGCCATCGTTAAAAGTATGGAAACGAGGTTTACGGCTGCCGAGCTGCAAAACGTGGAAAGCGAGGCCGAGCTTCGACAAGTTCTGGAGCAGCTTCCCTGCTGCGTATCAAGCGAGAGCGGCGAGCCTTCAGCCGAGCCCCTCAATGTCGTGATTATCGGCCATATAGGCGACTGGACGACCGCTTTTGTGCGCCGGGGTTACCACTACCACGTGCTGAATCCTCGCTATGCCTTTGGACGCGATCAGGATATTTCCGGGAAGAAGCTGAGCCGTGGGTACACCATGGCCCAGGCGCATACCATCCGAATCTGGCAGACACCGATTCGGTACCACGGTAAGCCGGTCTGGGTTGCTCAAACCAGCACCCGCCTGGGAGGGCGTTTTGCGGACAAGGCGCCTTCAGAGGTGACGCTTCCTTTGGACCCATACGTGGACGAGGCGCGCAATGACCTCACCCAGGACCTGGCCTACTCGCAGGCATTGATTAAAATCGGTTATGTCAAAGGGGCGGGACGACCCCAGCCGAACACGACGGACGCATCGTCAAAGGGCATTCACTATATGACCGACGGTCTGCGCGTGGTGTTGGTCTTCGGGGATCGTCCGGCTTCCTTGGGAAGTATAGATTTTTTTAATTGGGAGCGGCTCGCCGATTACCGCTAAGGGCAAGTTGAACCAGGCAGATCGAAAGGCACGGCCGTCTAATTATAATGTTGGAATCATGCCCAACTTGGTGGCGATTTATATCAGCAGTCCTCAATGATCGGTTTTCGTATCGAAGTCAATTTTCAAAGAGGTATAGAAATGAAAAAATACGTCTTGCCATTTATTTTGGCATCAACACTCGTCATTCTTGTCTCCTGCGCGTCTATCCGGCAGGGTGGAGAGGAAAAAACGGCTCCTCGAAGCGATGTGCAAACATCGGTTATTCAGGGCACGCCATTTGGCGCTGCTGAAGAATTTGCCGGCAGTCCTTACAAGGAGATCGGCAAAAGCGGGTTGTTTGATGTCCATTATGCTGAAACCTGCCCTATCGCCGTGTTGCAAAATGGCGACGATTCTTTTGCCGCGCGCATTCAAACGCTCGAGAAAGCCGATACCTCCGTTCGCATCCAGGCCCTGATCTTCACAGCTGATGAGTCCGGCTTATACATCGCCGAATTATTGAAGGAAAAAAAATCCCGGGGGCTGGATGTTCGGGTCATTGTCGATGCCATGTCCAACCCGGACCCGCAAACGCAGTGGATGTATTTTGATTTGAAACAGCACGGCGTCGAAGTCGAAGGCTACGAAACCTTTTATCTTCAGTGGTTAAACGAGATGCCCGTGACCAGCCATGACGCTGCGGATAAAACAACCGATCCGAATAAGCGATTTCATGAAAAGATGTGGATCATCGATGGTGAAACCGATCACGGAGTGGCGGTTGTGGGAGGGTTGAATATTGCCAACGAATATTTTCGCATCGATCCCCGGAATCCCAGCCGTTTCTGGCGCGACCAGGATGTGATTGTAAAGGGCGATGTCGTCAAAGACATGGTGGCAACATTTGAACGCAATTTCGAGTATTTTCTGAAAATCAAAGAAAGCCGCGGCATTTTCAACACCAACATATATTGGGACGCGACCCGCAATTTGCTGGACAAAACCACAAAGGTGGATATGAATCATGTCACCGATGAACGGTTGAGCCAAAATGTCCGTGAATTGGCCGGAAAAAAACTGGACCTCAAATATGAAGGGGCTATGTGCCGCTTTTTTCAAAACCGGCCGCGGTATGGTGAAACCTATATCGAGCAGGCCTATCTAAAATCGATTAAGGGAGCGCAGAAAGAAATTTTAATCGGCAATGCCTATTTCGTTGCTTCTGAGGCGTTTGTCGAGACCGTTAAAGATGCCGCACGCCGGTGCGCAAAGGTCATCATATTGACCAACAGTCCCGAAACCAACGATCTGCCAATGCTGACCATCGTAGGTCGCGATTACTATGATGATATATTGGCCGTAAATGATGAACCAGCCGTCCAATCGTGTGATGGGGGCGGCGTACAGATCTGGGAGTGGCAGGGGCGCCGAACCAATGCGACCGAGCAGACCGAAGGGACGATCCATGCCAAATATGCCGTGTTCGATCGCAGCGTCTCGATTGTCGGGTCCTACAATATGGATCCACGCAGCAGGGCCCTCAACAGTGAATCGGCGATTGTGTTTGAAAATGAAAATCTGTCCGGGCAGTTGGCGGATAATTTTTATAACAACGACCTTGATTTCAGCAAACGGATAACTCTGGAGGATACCAAAGCGTTTACCGACTCAGGCGATGCTGTCTACCAGTTGCAGAAAGAGTTTGGAATATTACTCGAGGACTCCCTCTAGCAGATTGGTGAAAAAATTCGTCTAAGGCCGCCAAGTTTTGTTACGCGGCTTTCACAAATACTCACATACTGTGGCTGTGTATGCTCTGCTTTTGTAACCACTCACAGGGTTGCAAAGTCCAATGCGCTTCAAACCACATAATTGTAGGCGTTTACAGGGTGCCGCAGATGCAAGGCGTCGGGCGCGCAGACGTACTATTGTACTTCAAGTGCCCGACAACAAAGCAGATGCGGTGTCCTGTGAACGCTTACCCGCTTTTCAAAAGCCTTGCACCGTTGCTGACGGCCTGAATCTCGCTTTGCAACAGCCAGCAAGTGTGAGTGTGTTGATGAGAGCACGGAGCGAAATAGAAAAAGGATGCAGGGAGGTTTAAAAGGAAAACGGTGACTTATTCTAAAATAATACTCGTTGTTGGAATTATTTTGGTTTCCGTATTCGGCTGTTCGGTGCAGAACGATGCTCAAGAAGAATCGCAGACCGGAAAAAAAGAAGTCCCAGTGATAACCTTCAAGAACCTTTCTCCTCCCTTTAAAGACTATGATTATTTCAAGGGCATTAAGAAATATGGATTCCAGATCAAGGCAACCTCATTCAGCTTGATCAATGCCTGGTGGCTGGCCGAAGTTTCCACCCTGGTGTATGCGGATGAAGAATTTGTCAGATCCCAATTTAAAAAGGCCGGTCTGCCGGAAGTGAAATTTTTCGATGGGCGAAGCACGCAGTGCTATGTGGCCAATAACGATAAATTCGCCATTGTCGCTTTCAGGGGCAGCGAAATCTGGAAAAAAAGAGAAAAACTCGATCTGAATGAGATGGTTGCCGATTTGAAGGCAGATGTGGATATCCGATTAACGGATTGGCAGCAGGGCGGTAAAGTGCACCGGGGGTTCAAGGAAGCACTGGATGAGGTTTGGCCTGATCTATTGCCCTATATTAGAAAGCTCGCTGAAAAGGGGTGTAAAATCTGGGTTACCGGGCACAGCCTGGGAGGCGCCCTTGCAACGCTGTGTGGTGAACTTTACGGCAATGTCCAGGGCGTTTACACCTTCGGTTCCCCCTGGGTCGGCAATGAGGATTACAAGAACCATGTAAACGTAAAAGTCTACCGCATCGTTAACAATGAGGACATTGTATCCCGGCTCCCTTCATTAGGCTTATTCGTCCATGTCGGCGAATTGAAGTTTATCGACGGGGACGGCATAATAAGAGATAAGATGGATGAAAAGGAGTATTTAAACGAACCGCCACAAGATTATTCACATGGCCGGCACAATACCGATCAACCGAAGAAGAATTCTTTTAAGGGATTTGTTCCGGCTCCTTTCAGAGATCACGTGCCGGTGCTTTACGCCGTTCATCTCTATAACAATCTCATCGAAAGCCGCCAATAGCGCCAATTTTTTGAAAATGAAAAGAGAGAGATATTCACCGCAGGTGCAGTAACCGTTCACAGGGTTGCAAAGTCCGATGAGCTTCAAACCACCTAATTGAAAGCGTTTACAGGGTGACGCAGATGCAAGGCGTCGGGCGCGCAAACGTACTTTAGTACTTCAAGTGCCCGACAACAAAGCAGATGCGGTGCCCTGTGAACGCTTACCAGGTGCAGAGTAAATATCTGTAAAAGGAGAACAGCAATGATGAAGGCGCAGATTAGAAAAATAATTTCGCTGGGTGTCGCATTTTACGTTTTTGCCTTTATAGCCCCATGGGTGGTGGATGCCCAAGAAGATCTCCGGGCGGCTTCAGAGGTTATCAAAAACCAGAGAAAGCGCTATATCGAAAAGGTCATGGAGTTGACGCCGCAGGAAAAGGAAGCCTTTTGGCGCCTTTACGCTGAATACGAATCCGGACTGGCACAAATCAGAGCGAAGCGTATTGAATTGGCAACGGATTTTGTCAAGAACCATGCAAATCTTTCCGATGCCGAAGCTCTCGACATGTTAAACCAAAAGCTAAAGATCGACAGGGAAGAGCTCAAATTCAAACAAGCTTACGTGGCAGAATTCAGGCAAGTGCTGCCCGGCCGGAAAGTTGTGAGACTCTACCAGGCCGAGAATAGATTTGACACCGCCGCTACTTCCGAACTGTATAGAAATATCCCCGTGATTCAGTAACAAACGGCAGTATCTTGTAACTGCACCTGTGACTAACACTTGCGCCATAAAAGCTGAAAATTTTTCAGATATCATCTCACCGAGGGATTCGCTGCACAAACCATTTGGTTTCATCTCAGATTTTTCTCAATATTGGACTAAAGTCCAATAGGCAGCGTGCATTCAGTCATTAAGTTATCAATTATCATCGATGAACCCGCTTCTTGAGGGGATTATTAGGAGCAGATATGGAAAAGTTGCTTTTTCCTTTTATTTTTGGCGTGTAACCATTCAGACAAAACCACTAAAATCGAATGAAAGGAGTAGGAAAATGAAAAAGATGACATTGACAACAACTGTTTTATTGGCAGAAGGTGAGCTTCCTGACTAAGTAAAAATTTATAATATAGAGGTTCGCTGCATATCGAGAGTGGAAATGCTGCCTGCCCGATCTCGTCATCCTGGGACCGTTTCAGGGCCGTTCAGTCCGTCGGCGGCATAAGAAAAGATTTTCGGGGGATGTGATTTTTACTGAGCGACAGAACTAAGTTCTGAGAGCGACCCCCATCAGTCGTCTGGCGTCGGATGGGGAAGCCGGCTCACAGCCCATGTTTCGGATCATTGCGACCAGCTTTTCTACTAGCACGACATTGCTCCGGGCCGCTTCCCCCGGCGCGTAGAAAATGCTGTCTTCGAAGCCCACCCGCACGATGGAGGCACCCAGACCGATGGCCGCGGCCAAAAGAGACAGGTCGGTCATCTTGTCATGCACCAGTCCCCAGGGGCTACCGCTCGGCAGCATCGATTTCAGAAAAAAAAGACAGGTTGGATCGGCCGGCAGGGCATGGTGAAACCCCAGGCCGAAGTTGAAATAGTAGGGCGGCTGGAGCGCTTTTTCATCGACGAGGCGGGTGGCGACCGCCAACATGCCGGCTTCGAAGATTTCGAGCTCCGGGACGACCGTTGCCGACTGCATGCGCCGGGTCCAGTAACGGATGTCGGGCAGTGAATTGATGTAGACCGTTTCCTCGAAGTTGACCGAGCCCATGTTGAGAGACGCCACTTCCACATGGGGATCGTTCAAGGCCACGCAACGTTCCTCCAGTGTCAGGTCAGATACTCCCCCGGTGGAGCCCTGAATGACGATGTCGCAGGATTCGCGGATCATGTCGATAGTTTGTGCAAAGGCACTCAGGTCCGCGGTCTGGCTGCCCGCCTGGTCCCGCACGTGGAGGTGAACCATTGCGGCCCCGGCCCGGGCACAATCGATAACGGTTCGGGCCACTTCTTCCGGGCTGAGCGGGTTACCGGCCGGAGGCGGGTCGCCTTTTCCCACCGGTGCGACGGCGACGACAATTCTGCGGCGTTCGGTCTGCTTCATCGGGTAAGGCGGCCTTTCGTCAGTGGTGTATGCGGATAGGGTCAATGCCGCATCAATAAAGGTTCAGTGCAACCCGGCCAATCCTTCAGGATGTAGACAGGATCCGTTTTTTTAAGGCAGGAGTTGAATGTATAGAAGGACGCCGGGAATGACGGATATCACTTTAGAAGACAGAGAGGCTTTTTGTCAACTAGGCTCAGGCTTCTCCGTCGCCTATGTCCGTGAGCGACCACTCAGATCGAAGAGGAAACAATTAAATTTTGGTGAAAAATTCTAAATCGCAAACTTATTTTTTCGCGAACCCTTATTTATTGCCGATCCACGGTTTCATTAAGGATACTGATTAGTTTCCGATCCAGAAACCGCCATTTTCTGCAAGTTAAAGGAAATCAGCGGCATTGCGCGGAGGCATACTCGTGTGCGCCGCACAAGCGATTCCGAACCTGTCACGCCAGAGCGTGAGACGTTGAAATTGCGGGAAAGGGCCATTTCTGGACGGAAACTGTTGAACCGGGGCGGCAAGGAGGAAGAATGCCGCCCCGGTTCGGAACGATACCTTCGCCTGTCGATCAGGCCAAGTGTATCACCAAAAGGCCGGCATTCATGCGCTTGACAAGCAGCTTGATTCCGGCGCCTTTTTTGTTCTGATCGATTAATTTTTTGAATTGATTTACCGAAGCGACACTCCCATGATTCACTTCGAGAATGAGATCGCCCTCTTCAATACCGGCCTTGTCGGCCTTGCTGCCGGCTTGCACGCCGACCACAATGATACCGTTGGCGCTGCCGAGATTGTAACGCTCAGCCATCTCCGGCGTTAGCTCGGACACCTGAAAACCATACTCACCTTCGTTTTCCTGTTGCCTGTCAGCGGCTGCAGCCAGAGTCAGCGGTCGCTTTCCGATTTCAACCACCAGGGTCTTGGATTTGCCACCCCGCAGGACCTTGACTTCGGCCCTGTCGCCGACGCCCAGACCGGCCACCAGTGTCGTCAGATCCCGGCTGGTCGTCATTTTTTTTCCGTTGACTTCCGTTATGATGTCCTGGGCTTTAATCCCGGCTTTTTCCGCCGGATCTCCGGGCGTAACGGCAGCAACCAGCACACCGGTCTGCCCCTTGGCGCCGTAGTAATCCGCCAGGTCTCCCTTCACGTCCTGAACACTGACGCCAAACCACCCGCGGGTGACCTCACCGTTTTGTTTTAGCTGTTTGATGACTCTCTCTGCCATGTCGATCGGAATCGCGAACCCGATTCCCTGACCACGGGCGATGATCATAGTGTTGATCCCGACCACCTCACCCTTCATGTTGAGCAGGGGGCCGCCGCTGTTCCCCGGGTTGATGGAGGCGTCCGTCTGAATATAATCGTCGTAGGGTCCGGAACCGAGTACGCGCCCTTTGGCGCTGACGATGCCGGCGGTCACGGTGTTATCCAACCCGAACGGGCTTCCGATTGCCATGACCCACTCCCCGACTTTCAGATTGTCGGAGCTTCCCAAGGCCACGGTCGGCAGACTGTCTTTTGCGTCAACCTTGAGCAGGGCAATATCGGTGACAGGATCCCGACCGACGATCTTGGCGTCGTATTCCCGCTCATCCTTGAGGACGACCTTGATTTTATCGGCGCCCTCAACCACATGGTTGTTGGTGACGACGTAACCGTCTTTGTCGATGACGAAGCCGGATCCCAAACCGGGTTGTTTGAATTCCGGCCGACCGTTCGGCCCGAAAAACTTTTCCGAATGATCTTTGAAAGGATTGTTGTTGCCGAAGGGGTTCATCCCAAATGGACCCAAAGCCGGCCCGCTGGTCTTGACCGTTTTTTCCACCCGGATGTGGACGATGGCCGGGCTGACAGTGTCGGCCAGGCTGCTGAAATTTTCCGGAATCATCGGTACCGGCGCATTCGGGCTCGCATTCGCGATCAGAAATCCCGATACCAATAATAGCCCTGTCATCATTACAATAATGATAGACCGTGTTAATCTTAATGTTCGTGTCATGTTCTTGGTCCTCCTAATGATTAGTTTGTTGTCGACGCGCGGTTTATTCGAACCGTTAACGAAAGGATCCCTGCCGTCGACGGTTTGTTGTGTTGTCAGGTTCGTTTTCGTTTGCTGATACATTAATGCCTCAACCTTTCATGTGCCTTGCACGAATATTACAACCGTGTAATCCGGCAGAAAGGCTATGGAAAGGTGACGGTATTACAATAAATGAGCTTTTCCCATTGAGTTGGAGAGAAGGGTTCGAGGGTTCAAGGGGTCCAGGATTCAAGTAATGGTAATGAACGCGACGCAGGCTCCAGGCGGTGGGTAGCCTGCTCATCCCGCAAATTCGGTAAGCCATCAAAATGCACTCCCGATGGGGACGGCCCAAAGAAGTGGGGTCGGCATACACCGCTTACTTTTTGATGATTTGTTTTCACCCGAACCCTTGAACCCTCGAAACCTTGGCCCCGATCCATCGACCAACTATTTGGGAGATGATCCTAATTAAAAGAAGGGAATCCACCATGAAGATAATTCAGAACGGTTTTCAACGGCTCTTGAGATCGACTCTCTTGTGGATCTTTGTCCTCATTCTTGTTTCAAGCACGGGTGCGGGTCTTGACAGTCGCACCCTCGACGGGGGTCTCGGCAATCTGTTGACGGCCCCGGTCAATGCCGCTGAAACGGATCGATCCTTCAAAAAGCCGACGGCGCCTTCTTGGCCTCACGACAAAAGTGACCTTGCGCCGGACCCTGCGGTCGTGTTCGGGGAACTCCCCAATGGCTTCAGGTATGCCCTCATGGAAAACCGCACGCCCAGGGACAGGGTCAGCATCAACCTGAAGGTCATGAGCGGCAGCTTGAACGAAAACGACGATCAGAAGGGTGTGGCCCACTTTCTGGAACACATGCTCTTCAACGGATCAACCCATTTTGCACCCGGGGAACTGGTGAAGTATTTCCAAAGCATCGGCATGCAGTTCGGTGCCGATGCAAACGCCTACACCGGCTTCGGTGAAACGGTCTATCTGGTTCTTCTACCTGAGGGGGACGAGAAAAATCTCAGCGAGGGGCTTCTGGTCATGAGGGACTATGCCGACGGGGCTTCTTTGCTGCCGTCCGAGATCGACCGCGAGCGAAAGGTCATCCTGGCGGAAATGCGCAGTCGGGACTCGGCATCCTATCGCACTTATGTGGCCGGCCTCGGTTTCGAAGCTCCCGAAACACGGTTGTCGCAGAGGCTTCCCATCGGAAGCGCGGAAGTCATTCGGAACGCTGACCGCAACCTTCTCAAAGACTTCTACGATACCTGGTACAGGCCGGATAACATGCTCCTGGTGATGGCCGGTGATTTCGATGCCCGGTTGGCCGAGCGGCTCATAAAAGATCGATTCAGCGATTTATCTGTCCGGGCACCACAAAGGGACAAACCCGAATTCGGCACCGTCAACCATGCGGGAATCAAACCCTTCTACCATTTCGAAAAGGAAGCGGGCAACACCACGGTTTCTCTGGAAGTTATCGAAAAGGTGCCTCACCGTCCGGATTCCACCACCCTTCAGCAGCAACTGCTCCTGGAAGAGGTCGCCGACCGGATGCTCCAGCATCGTCTGGATGCTCTGGTCAAGAAACCCGATACACCGTTTACGGATGTGTCCTCCGGCTCGGGAACGTTCCTGCGTCAGTTGAAAACGGCGATGATCAGCGCCGAAGGCAACCCCGAAGACTGGGATAAAATGCTGCCTTTAACCGAGCAGACCCTCAGAAGCGCCCTTGGTTTCGGCTTCACCCAGACTGAACTGGAGCGCGTCAAAAAAAGCGTGCTGGCCGAGTACGACGACGCGGTGAAAACTTCCAACACCCGCGACAGTCGCCGACTGGCAATGCAGATCATCTCTTCGTTGAATCGAGACCGGGTTTTTCAATCACCGCAGCAAAGAAAAGCGCTCGTGGGCCCGATGTTTGAGGCCCTCACTCTCGACCGGGTAAACACAGCCTTTCGGGACGTCTGGTCGCCCCCTCACAGGCTCGTCATGGTCACCGGGAATACGGTCCTGACCACCGGCGAAACCCCTCCCGAGCGCCAGTTACTGGACGCTTATGACCGCAGCCGGTTGACGGCGGTCGCCCCCAACGGGGAGGCGAAACCCGTCCGCTTTCCTTACCTGCCTGACCCCTCATCCAAGGGTCGCATTGTCAACAGGATGTCCCTTCCGGATCTCGAGATCACCCAGATCGATTTCGCCAATGGGGTGCGCCTGAATCTCAAAAAGACCGATTTCAAGAAAAATGAGGTCCTGGTCAACATCGCCTTCGGTACCGGCCGGTCCGGTGAACCGCATAACCTGCCGGGCCTTTCCGGACTCGGCCAGGCGGTTGTCAATGAAAGCGGTCTGGGCCCATTGAGTCGCGATGATATCGAACGGGCCATGGCCGGCAGTAACACCACGGTTGACTTTACCGTCGCAGAAGACCATTTTGCTTTAGAAGGTAAAACGGTGTCGGAAGAGACGCGTCTGTTGTTTCAGCTGTTGTACGCTCATTTGACGGATCCGGTTTACAGCGAGGAGGCATACGCCCTTTCGATGCAGCGATTTGGTCAGATGTACGCGGCGCTTTCCCGATCGATCGATGGGCAGATGCAGCTTTCCGGATACCGTTTCCTGGCCGGCGGCGATCTGCGTTTCGGCCTTCCGCCTTTCGAATCTTTCACGGCCTTGACGCTCAAAGACATGCGTTCCTGGATTGATACCGCCTTGAAAAACGAGCCCTTGGAGGTATCCGTGGTCGGCGATTTCGACGAGGCGACGGTGGTCGATATTGTCGGCACCTATATCGGCAGCCTGCCCGCCCGGCCGGGTTTGGGCGGCGAGAAACGATCTTCCTCGATCCGATTCCCGGCCTCGCAGTCTTTAGACATACAGGTTGAAACCGAAATCCCCAAAGCCTTGATCGTGGTCGCCTATCCCACCGAAGACATGTGGGACATCAAACGCACGCGCCGCCTGGCCGTGTTGGGTGAAATCTTCTCGGACCGGCTGCGGGAGCGGTTGCGGGAGAGTCTGGGGGCTACCTATTCGCCGTACGCCTACAACAGGCCCTGGCGGGCCTACCCCGGCTATGGCGTATTTCAAGCTGCGGCGCTGGTGGACCCGGCCCAGACGACTGTTGTCGTGGATGAGGTCAGGCAGATCATATCCGATCTCTCAAAAAACGGCATTCGCCCGGATGAGCTGGAAAGGGCTCTCGGCCCGAGCCTCACCGGGATAAAGGACCGCATCCGTACCAACGCTTACTGGCTCGATACGGTCCTGACGGGGTCAAAACAATTTCCCCAGCAGATCGAGTGGAGCCGGACGATCCAGACTGATTACGCCGACATAACCAGCCGTGAACTGTCGCAGCTGGCCGCTAAGTACCTGAACAATGACAAGGCGGCCGCGATCGTCATCAAACCGGTCTGAAAGGATCGGCTCTTGACGCCGCTTGGTTTTGCACACTATTACCGAGGTTGAGCGGTTTCCCGCCCAGGCGGGATTCAACGTTCTGGGTTGAAGGATTGAAGCGATATAGGTTTAAAGGTTCACCGTTCCCCGTTCAGGGTTGAAAGATAGAGGTCTTTCCTTAAATGCTTATATGAAACTTCACCTGGCCGGAACAGTAAATTTATTGAACGTCGAACATCGAACGCCCAACGTCGAACGTCGAATATTGATGACGCTACGCTTCATCGATTTATAAACAAGCGAATCACGGTGAAGACGTGATCTAAAGACCGAGAATTTCGAAGGGTAGATTCGCTTTGCTCAGTCTTTTTTTAAATTGACAGAATACATTATTCGATGTTGGACGTTCGATGTTCAATGTTCGATGTTCATTTTTTAGTTAACCCCTTATATGAAACTACGCTAAAGTGGCACAGTTTCTTTCTCGATCAAAGTGGTCGTTTGCGACCAGCGGTAGGGCTGAACCCTAAACCCTGAACCTTTGAGCCCAGAGCCTTGAACCCAGAACCTTTGAACCTGTAATCCCGCCTGGGCGGGAAACCGATCAGTTTAGGAGGAAAGAATGTCCCGATGAGAATCCTGGTCGTTGAAGACGACAAGAAGATCGCCTCTTTTGTCGCCAAAGGCCTGAAGGAGGCCGGATATGCGGTCGATGTCGCTCAGGACGGCCCGGACGGTCTGGATCTGGGACTGAGCGGGGTCTATGACGCCGCCGTCGTTGACATCATGCTCCCCGGCATAGACGGGCTGACCCTGATCGAACGGCTCCGGGCCAAGAAAAACAATACCCCCGTGATCATCCTCAGCGCCAAGCGGACCGTTGACGACCGGGTGAAGGGATTGCAGGCCGGGGGGGACGACTATCTGACCAAGCCCTTTTCATTCTCGGAACTGCTGGCCCGGATCCAGGCGCTGATCCGCAGAGACACCCGGGTGGCGGAGTCTTCCACGCTCACCGTCGGCGATCTCGCCATCGACCTGTTGGCACGCGAAGCCAAACGCGGGGGCACCGTCATCAGCCTGCCGGCGCGGGAATTCGCGCTGCTGGAATACCTGATGCGCCATCCCGGCCGCATCGTCTCCAAGACCTCTATTCTGGAAAATATTTACGACTACAGCTTCGATCCGCAGACAAACGTCGTCGATGTCCTGGTTTGCCGCCTGCGCAACAAGATCGACAAAGATTTTGACCGCAAGATGCTCCATACGGTCAGGGGAATGGGGTATGTTCTCAAAGACCAATAGGGGTGTCGGCCTGACATTCAGCCTGAAGCTGAGCATCTTGTACGCTGTATTTTTTGTCGTCAGCTCGCTGGCGCTCTTCCTGGTCGCCTACTATATAATTGATAGATGGGTCGGAGAGAAAGAGCGGGAGGTTATCCGGGACCGGATCCAGGAGTACACGGCCTGGTATTACGAAGGGGGTGTGGATGCCGTCCGCACACGCTTTGCGGTGCAATCCCGCGGCTCCGGCGACATATTCTTCATCCGCATCATCGGGCCGCTCGACCAGGTGTTGTTCATCAGCCTTCCGCCGGGCGTCGAAGATTCTGATCTGCACCGGCTCAAAAACCCTGATCCGGGTCGGAAGGATCCCCTGTTTTTCGTTGAGGACGACGGAAAAGGCTCCTGGACAATCGGCAACAGTCGCCTTCCCGGCGGTCTGATCCTCCAGGTCGGCAAGAATTCAACCCGCAGCCAGGAGTTTTTGTCCACCTTTCGATCGGTTTTCCTCAAATTTGTACTCCCGTTGCTCCTGCTCGGCATTGTCGGAGGTGGCTTTCTGACCTTCCGCGCCATGCGCCCCGTTCGGCAATTGATCCTGACGGTACGCAAAATTCTCGAGACCGGCGACACGAGCAACCGGGTGCCCGCACAGTCCGGGCGCGGCGAACTCGATGAGCTCGTCAGTCTTTTTAACCAGATGCTGGATAAAAATGATTCTCTGATCCAGGCCATGCACGAATCCCTGGACAATGTCGCCCACGATTTGCGCACGCCCATGACCCGGCTGCGGGGAACGGCCGAAATGGCCCTGCAGAACAATCAGGATTCGGGTCCTTTCCAGGAGGCTCTGGCCGATTGTATGGAGGAATCCGACCGGGTCTTGACCATGCTCAACACCCTGATGGATGTGGCCGAAGCCGAGACCGGCGCGATGCGTTTAGACAAGACGGATGTGTCGGTACCGGAAATCGTGCACTCCGTGGTCGATCTCTACGAGATCATCGCCGAAGACAGGCAAATGACCATCCACACCCGCATGCCGGACGAACTGCTGATTCATGCCGACCGAAACCGCATCCAGCAGATCACCGCCAATCTCCTCGACAATGCCATCAAATACAGCCGCCTGGGCGGTTCGATCGACGTTTCGGCCCACGAAGACGGCCCGTTCGCCGTCATCGTGGTGACTGACCAGGGGATCGGGATTGCCCCGGAGGAAATCAACCAGATCTGGGACCGGCTCTACCGCGGCGACCGCAGCCGATCCAAGCGCGGTCTGGGTCTAGGGCTAAGCCTGGTTCGGGCCATCGTTGAAGCCCACGGCGGACAGGTAAAAGTGGAAAGCCGCCTCGATGAGGGGTCGACGTTTTCCGTTATGCTTCCCAAAACAGGTTTATTCCTAAACTGACCGGTTCCAGGTTCAGGCTTTAGGGGCACATTCTTTCCAACCGTATCAGATTTATGGCAATGGCTATAACCAGAAAATTTCAACAAATCTTATCAGGGACTAAAAAAGGAGGGTCATCGTTATGAAAGATCGAATGACTGGGTTAAAATCTATCGCGGTTATCACGGTTTTGAGCGTCGTTCTGGCCGGATGTGCGGCCATACAAAAAAGTTAGGCAACCGATACGGAACAATTGCAGGCAGCCGCGGGTTTAAGATGAAGCCGGCAGATACCCCCGAGAGGCTCGCCCATTTAAAAACCCTGACCCAGCTAAAGGTTGTTCCCCATGATCGCAACGGCAAAGTGTATTACGTTTATGCGGATGCAGCCTATACCCAATGCTTGTATGCGGGAAACCAAAAGGCCTATCAGCGCTACGAGAACCTGGCAGTAAAACAAAATATTGCACAAATGAACGAAGACGCGTCGATGGATTGGGGCATGTGGGGTCCGTGGGGCATGGGATGGTAACCAAACCGCATGGCTTCGTAAACGATTAAGGGGAATATTCCGGCCAGTTTCAAGGAAGTCTCCATAGTCATCGACATTCTCGGGCGCTGGGCGGCAGCCATGGGTGGGGCAATGATAGGTGGGGCCATCGGACACGCCAGGGATGTGGCACAGGGTGCCGCCTATTCCTCCTATGCTGCACCGCACTGCGTTTATACGGCGACACCACCGACACCTTGCGAGTGCAACTGCGACTGAGTGTCGGGTAAATCGCTTGTTTTAAAACCGGCTTCATTAGAAGAAGGAGGTAAAATGAATACTCACAGACAACTTATAATGATGGGATTGCTTTTTCTGTTGGCGATATACGGATGTGGCGGGGCATCCCTGCCTCAAGGTGCTCAGAAAATAGGCCATTATGAGGGCACGTTTACGAGTCCTTTGCTTTCCGGACCTTGCCAAATGGACCTTTACCGACTGCCGGACGGTAGCGGCACGTTTGAAGGCTCCTTCCAGGGGACCGAAGAAGACGTCTTTCTCACCATAAAAGGGAAAATGACCGGCAACCACCTCGAGGGAACTGTATTCGGTGAAGATGTCTTCGGGGGCAGCACCGTTTCCGGCGATTTATCAACGGACGAAAACGAAGTGAGCGGCACTTTTTCCCTGAATGCGCCCCAATCTCCGAAAGGCACATGGGAAGCAAGAAGAAAGTAGAGAAAATATGAATGCCTTGACCAATTAAAAAAGATAATGGTATCAAATACCCATGTTCGAAGTTGCGTCTGTGTTGCTGCCGCTCATCGGCTTGTTAAGATTTACCCATATACTTCATAAAGGAAAAAAGATGACCGAGAAAGACGCGGCCAGCCTTCCCAAAGAAACGGGAATCGGTAATACGTTAAAGCGGTATTTAGGCCCTCACGGCGTCATCATGATTCTGCTGGTGCTGCTTGTCATCGTCGGGATCGGAATTACGGACTTTTCTCCGCAACTCAGTCACTGGTACTGGCTCGCGATGGTACTGGTCACCGGGATTGCCTGCCTCTTCATGGAATGGTCTCGTGCCCGCCAAAAAGGCCTCAGTGCAACGACCATCATCAAAAAAGAAGTGTTTATATGGCTCAGCGTTTTGGTCGCGGTTAACCTGGTGTATTTCCTTTTTCACTCGGGGCGTCTCGACAGTGAGAACACTGGACTGATTATCCTCTTAATACTGGCGCTGGCCACCTTCCTGGCCGGACTGCGCCTGGGTTGGCGGTTGTGCATTCTGGGCCTCTTATTGGGGGGCACCCTGATTCTGGCCACCTATCTGGAAGAGTTCCTCTGGATTGTTCTGATGGTGGTGCTGGCCGCCGCGGCAGGTGTATATTTTTTGGCAAGATACAAATCTACCCGCGAGGTGGAAGACCGGTAAAAGGAACAGAAAATGAAAATGGGAAAAAGGCGATTTATTCCAGCTTTAATAGCACTTTGCACAGTATTCTACCTGCTGGGCTGTGCCATGACGAGTTCGAAGGATAAAGCCTTCGATGAGGAAAAACTGCTCGTGTCCGCCGATTTCACCTACAAGGTCGCAGATACCGCCGCAAAACTTGAAAAGTTGAACCGTCTGCCGCAGCGCAAACTGTTGCGGCATGTCCGGCAGGGCAAGGAAACCTATCTATATGTCGATGTTGCTGCCTGCAAATGCGTTTACATCGGTGATGAAGCCGCTTTTCAACGTCTCCGGCATTTGGCGTATGAAAATAAATTGACGGCAAAACAGGTACAAGGACTCTGGACGGCAACATTAGATCGTGAAGGTTTGGAATTAGTCAGTGACGACGACTTTCCGAATTTTGATTGAAAAAAGATCAAACCCAACAAGCGTGCGGCGGGGACGGCGTCATTCAGATTTTACCGTAAAAAACGTCGGGGTTATTTATGCAACTACGTGGGTCAGTCGCTTGACAGGCATTACGTTTGCTGTATTTTTACATGATGTACTCTTCTTAAGGGAAGAAGGGTAGAAAATCAGCGGCCTGGTCCTACTACGAATTTGAAACCGCCAGGGAAGGCCGCCAAATCGACCGACACAGTTGGTTAACCTTAAAGGAGGTTTGAAATGAAGGAAAAACGTCGTAATTATCTCATCGTCATTTGTGCCATTGCCGCCGGCGCGTTTTTTAGTGTTATGCTTTCACCGCCTGTGGCGGCCGCAGCCTCAGAGGAACAGCTGCTCGTGGACAAGGCGCGCATAACCTTTGAAAGCTTCATGTCCGATCCGGACATGGCCTATTTGAAGGAGCACCTCAGGGAGGCCAAGGGCATTTTGATCGTTCCGAGTCTGCTCAAAGCCGGCTTTATCTTCGGCGGCTCCGGCGGCAGCGGCGTGCTGATCGTCAATGACGCCAAGAAGGGGCAGTGGAGCCAGCCGGCGTTTTACACCATCGGTTCGGTCAGCTTCGGACTGCAGATCGGAGGCGACGCGGCAGAAGTGATCATGATGCTGAGGACCCAAAAAGCTGTTGACGCTATGCTCACCACCTCTGCAAAACTCGGCGGCGATGCATCGGTTTCCGCCGGACCGGTGGGAGCCGGGGCCAAGTCGAATGTCATGACCGACATTTTCTCGTTTTCGCGATCTCAGGGCGCCTTTGCGGGTCTTGCCCTTGACGGCTCTGTCGTCGCAACGCGGGACAAATGGAATGCAGCGTATTATGGCAAGCCGGCGTCACCGGTCGACATTTTAGTGACACATTCGGTCAGCAATCCCGGATCGGCGGAACTTCGCAAGACAGTCTCCCGGTTCGCCAAGTAGACTAAAACTTGCGACAAGCTGACCTAAGGGCGGCTGTCAATCTGAAAAAGCTTGGTAAAAAAGAGTTCAATGCATCAGGCTGCAGCTGCCCTTCCGACTTCTCGATAACCCACGGAGAAATGACAATGGAAAAGAGAAACCTCAGCACCGTATTGGGACTGTTTTTTTTGACACTGGCAATGGGTGGTTTGACGGTTGTCGCGGCAGGCGAAACCGATTCAATCATGTGCGATAATGGCGTGGTTGCAATCGGAGATTTCTTCCAAACCGTTCAGGACAAATGCGGCGAACCTTCCAAGAAGGAGGGGAAATTTTGGCGATACAATTTCGGTCCTTCTCAACCGGTTTACTCGGTTGAATTTGACGAAAACGGCAACACCGTCCGAATCATGGAAGACCAGGGCGACAGCCAATAAGATAGGAAGAGGGGGGGCTCATGCAAAATCGTGCCTTCGTTGTGCTTTTGCTAATCGCATCGATTGTGCTGATAGGCGGTGCGACTGCAGCTTACGCTCTTGATGATGAATCGAACATGAACTGCGGCAGCGTTATCGCCGAAATCGGAGATCAGCAGTTTGAATTCCAACAGAAGTGTGGTCCCCCGACCGCCACCGAAGAAAACGGTCGGGTCTGGGTGTATGATCGTCGACCGGAGGACTTTATCTACTACGTCACCTTCTCCGAAGGTAAGGTGGAACGTATTCAGGTCAGCGGTAATGATTGAGTCGCAAGGCCGCAACCGATCAAAAAAACTGACCATTGTAATTCAACGTCTCGCTCTGATGCGGCGGAGGTAACAACAAATTCACTAAAGGAAAGGATAATGGCTAAACATAAAATTAAGCATTTGACAGGCGTTATGGCATCTTTATTTTCGCATATCGGTCATATATCAAAAGAAGATGCCAAGGAAATCAGCGGGCTGGATGACAACGAATTCAATAAAGTGTACGAGAAAGCAGCCGGTCTCTCTGACAAGATCCTTAAAGCTGAAGGCAGTAAAATGGACGCGTTTATAGAGCACATATCAAAAGAGATTGATGCGTACTTTTCAGACTACGGCGGTAAAACTTTAGAGTAGTGCCACATTCAAAATATACCCGGCTTAGAACTCAGTTTTTATGAGGTTCTTATCATTTGCGATTCAATTTCGTTAACTTAAGGCCTAATATTCCCCTCTTTTCCAAAGGGTGACTCTATAAGGCATTCCTCAAGTGAAAGTATTGGTTTGTGATCTAAATTTCGGCAGGTTACATTTTGAATGTTGCAGCAAAAATTAATCTCAAAGAAAGGTCGAGTATGGTTAAGATAAAGGTCGCTTTCGTTTTTTCTTTACTTTTGGGAATTGTCGCTTGTGCCGGTTTGCAGACCACTGAAGAGACCGTCAATTCAATCGAATTAAAAGGGCATCAAATTTCGGTTGGAATGCCGTCTGAGAAAGTCAGAGAATTGGTTGGCGAACCCGATTCAATCGTTCAGGGCATGACGTTCGACCCGGCCGGTCAGACGGGCACTGCTCTCGGAGGCCAAGGAAACATCGCCGCCGCCGCTTACACTTGGTGGCGGTACTTCGGTGAGGGCCAGGACGTCAATTTAAAAATCGACGAGGCTGGTTATGTCAAAGAAATTATTGTAACCCGATATTCCGGGTAGCACTATGGGCTCACTCAATAATAACCTGATAATTTTAGACGCCGACGCATTCCGCCCGCCTGCGTTGCGAAAACTCGGAATATCCAGATATTCCTGAGTTTTCACGCATTGTGGTCGGGCGCTTCAATTTTCACCTAAATTGATCGGTTCCAGCAGTACCTTCACGACTCTGCAAAAATCATTATGACGCATAGAAGAGGCAAAAAAATCGCAGTCGGGCTGCTGGCCTGTTTGCTTTGCGTTTTCATTTTACTGTTTGCTGCCATCCTGATTGTTCCCCGATTTATCGATCGCGATGTCTTAAAGGACAAGGTTCGACGAGAGGTGTCCAAACTGGTCGAAGGTGAATTCGACTTTAAGCGCATTGATCTCTCACTTTTCCCTGCACCACATGTGTTGCTTTTCGAGCCTGAATTAAACCTCCCGCAGCGTTTGACAGCCTCGGCGCAGGTGATCGAAGTCTACCTTGAAATCCTGCCGCTGTTATCCGGTAAAATCAATTTAAACAACGTACGGATCCAGCAGCCGGATCTCAATATCATGCTGCCCAAGTCGAGGCCAGGAGACAAAGCGCCGGCCAGTCCGGTAGCGGTCGGTGATTTGTTACGCAACGTTTCAGCCACCCTTGCCGAACTGCCGGTGTTCCACATTCCGACCGTCAACGGACGCGTCATCAACGGCCGTATTAAGCTGGTCTACGATAATACGGTTGCTGTTGAACTGCACGATGTTGAGGCCGACCTAAAAAATGTATCCGATAACGTCACATTCCGGATTACGGGCAATTCGGATATTTTGAACAGCGTCTCTATCTCCGGCCGGACAAACATCCGGCAAAGCAAAGGCAGCGCCCGCATTCTGCTGACAAACCTGCGGCCCGGCATTGCCTATGACGCTTTTTGGCCGGATGCCGCGTTAAAGATACAGGGGGCCGACACTGATGTGAGCGTTGATTTTACCATGGACACGGCTGAAAAGATGGTGATGAATTTTAATCTTACCCTGCCGCACGTAAGGTTGGTGCAGGCAGGCCGGACGGCGGATATTAAAACCCGGGGACTCAAAGGCAGCCTTGATTTCGATAAGAATTCGGCCACCCTTTCTCTGGCGGAACTGGTGCTGGATGACCCCCGAATGCGTCTTTCCGGCAATCTCATCGTATCGGTAGAAGATCCGCAACTGCGCCTGCAGCTGCAAGGCCGGGACATCGACGTAGCGGCCACGCGTAAGGTGGCCCTTGCTGCCGCGGGAACGAATGATGTCATCCAAAATATTTTCAACATCATAAAAGGGGGCACTGTCCCGCTGGTTACGGTAACCGATCAGGCAAATGCACCGGGCGATCTGGGCGATTTGGATAATCTTGTCATCCGGGCGCAGATCCAGCATAGCGATGTCATTATTCCCGGCGTGCAGTTGGAAGTCACGGATACCGGGGGAGATGTCGTCATATCGCGGGGAATACTGTCGGCAGAAAAGCTTCAGACCAAACTGGGAAACACAGCGGCCCAAAATGGTCAATTAAAGCTGGGCCTGACCCAAGACGTGATGCCGATTGAGGTTGAAGCCGATATCCAAGCCGATATGGCGGATCTTCCGGCGATCCTCAAACGCCTGATCGATGATAAAGACGTCCGGAAGCAACTCGACCTGATTCAAGATTTGCAGGGGAGCACCAACGGGAAGCTGGTGCTGGGCGGGGACACGGATCAAATTAAGGTAAGCGTTTCGGCATCAGATATTCAACTTTCCGCCCGCTATCAGGAAATTCCTTATCCGGTAGCCATCACCAACGGTCATTTTACCTATGGTGAGAACCGGATCGGATGGGGGCAACTCAACGGAAGGATCGGAGGGTCGTCTTTTGCCGGGCTCTCCGGCGGCCTGGAGTTGGCGAAAAATGGTCGTCTGGAGATCACTTCCGGAAGATCCCGCATATTGGCGACTGAAATCCTGGCCTGGATGTCAGCGTATGAAAAAATGCGAGAACTTGCGAAATACTATGGCGGCGGAAAAAGTATCATCAGATTATCGGCGATCAACTTAAGAGGTCCGCTAAAGGATTTTCGCAAGTGGCGTTTCAACATAGCCGGAGACATCGAAGACCTGGTACTGCAGAATTTGCCCGAGCGGCCGGGACCCTTGAAAATAGCCTCCCTGAAATTTAATGTCGACCCTCAAACCTTCAGGTACTTCGGTGGTCAATTGAGTATGCTGGATGGCGACTTTAACGTGTCCGGAACGCACCGGCAGTATTTAGACGGAATAGACAAGGATGTCAGCTTGACCTTTGGCGGCCGCATGGGGCCGCAAACCATCCGGTGGTTCTCACAGGTTTTGCGCGCACCGCCCTGGTTAAAACTCCAGCCGCTCACTTTTGCAACGTCGCATCTAAACTATGCCAAAAACGGCAGCAGCACGCTCTCCGCATCACTGGCCATTCAGGACGGTCCAAAGATTTTTACTCACATGCGCATGGCTGCGGATGAAGTGGTCGTTAAAAAGCTGGTCATAGATGATCGAGCCTCCCGGGCAATCCTGGGCATCACATACCAGAACCGTGAGCTCGATGTCTCTTTTAACGGCAATCTTCATAAATCCACTCTCGATCGATTATTTCAGGAAAAAGCCTATCTCAACGGTTGGATTGACGGTGATATGCGGGTCCACCTCGACTTGAAACACCTCTACAATTTGAGTTTAGACGGCGAGTTGAACGGGCATGATCTGATAGTGCCGCTGAAATCGGAATCACCCCTGAAGATAAACCGCCTTGCCATTAAGGGTGACCGGCATAAAATTTTGATCAAATCTGCGGATCTTTCATGGAGCGATCTGCGGCTCAACATGTCGGGAAGCGTCGAGCCGCGAGCCCCCAAACACCTGTGGTTTGATTTGGACATCGACGCCGACAGCGTTGATGTCGATCACCTGATGCAAACCCTCAAAGTCAAAGACGATCAGCAGGATCAAAAGTCAGTCGCCAAATCTCCTTTTTTGCCGGTACAGGGAAACATTCGTTTTAAGACCGAACAGCTAAAGATCAAAAAACTCACTGTTCAGCCGCTGCACGCGGATATCAGCCTGAAAAACGACATTGCCGACATCACGCTGACAGAGACCCGGATATGCGGCATCTCGACTCCGGGAACCGTGAAAGTTTCGCCGCAAAGCTTGCAGTTCGACTTAAAACCTGGAGCCCAGAACCAGGAATTAAATTATACCCTGAATTGTTTTAAAGACGAAAACTTTAAAGCCGATGGGAAGTACTCATTGGCAGGCAGTTTTCAGGGCCGCGGCAAGGCACAAGATCTACTCAAAACGTCATCGGGACGTTTTAATCTAACAGTTTCTGACGGCCATATCTATCGCGATATCATCGTGTTGAATGTCTTAAAATTTCTCAATGTCACCCAGGTCCTGACGGGCCAGGTAACCGCAAAGCAGATGATGGCGAAGGGTTTTGGCTTTAAACTTTTTCAAGTTCAATCCAGACTGCAAGACGGCAAGCTCCTGCATGAAAAGTTTATTTTATATGGCGAAGAAATGACGATAACGGGTGCCGGTGAAATCGACTTGCTCAATGAGCATATGGATTTCACTTTACTGGTGGCGCCACAGAAAACCTTAGACAGCATTCTGAGACATATTCCGCTGATCGGCGGCATCCTTCACTCCATCGATACCATACCCCTGAGTCTCAAAGGAACTTATGATCATGTTTATGTTCTCCCGCTGGCCCCGGCAGCCGTCGCCTTCGAGTTGACGGAGGTTATGAAAGAAACCCTTGGCATCCCGATCAAACTCCTTCACATTGACGGGCCAAGCAAGCGCGAAAACGGTGGAGATAAGGGCCCCGGCAAAAAATAATACCACCTCTTGCTTGTCTTATGGCCCGTCTACTGCGTTACATCCACCCACACGTATCCCGATATGCGCAGGTGGATGTGCCTTGTAGACAAACCATAATCCTGCGCAATCGTGTGGAATTATTTCTTACCGTGATCCTAAGTAAGCATAGTCAGAGCGTTTCGGGCTTTGCTTATTTTAGTTGCCACCTATTATTGGCTCTTGTCTTCTCAAACGATCTTAACTGCTGTTATTCAGTATCGGCGATGGATGAATCAAATCAAGCAGGATGAGTTTGTCTACAGCGCCCCTTTACCCCTGTCCGAAGTCGTGGCCGTACTGCTGTTACTTATCGGCCTGTTCGGGCTCATTCATATTTTGCTTTAGGAGCGACATCATTAGAAGGAGGGCACATGTCTGAAATCCCTTTAGGTGCAGAGGTCGAATGTTTGGACGGACCCTGCGGCAAAACCATTTCGATCATCATCAATCCCACCAATAAGGACGTCACGCACATTGTCGTGGGTGACAAGAAACTTGGCGACGACGAAGAACGGCTGATTCCTATTGAACACCTCGGAGAAACCGCAGAGAAGCGGGTCCGGCTACCTCAATACCCGGATAGTATCTCTAAAGATTACCTTTCTTTTGGGTATAGCACCGTTAAGTTTCACACAAGAGCTTTATATTCCGCTAAACGGAAAGGCAATGGCGACACGATTTCCCCGAACGGCACCGGCCCCAAAACGCCATCCCCGCCCCGCTGACCAGTCTCTGACTTGAGAGACGGCAGATCATCGTTATATTCTAAAATGCTGCGTGAATCGAAAATGGTCCGGCAATCGCATCCGAGTTCGAGGGTGCCGGTGGCCGCCGCGCGGCGTATTCCGATACTCGACGAACTGGTCCCCACGAGGACTGTTCCAACATACAGGAGAAAAACAATGTCACATACACTACCAAAACTTCCTTACGCATACGATGCCTTGGAACCTTTTATCGATGCGCGAACCATGGAGATTCACCACACGAAGCATCATCAGACCTATGTCGACAAACTGAACGCCGCCATCGGCGATGATCCGGAGCTAAAGGGCTACAGTGCCGAAGAGCTGCTCAAAATATTGGACAAAGTTCCTGAAAAAATCAGAACCGCCGTCAGAAACCACGGGGGCGGCCATGCCAACCACTCATTTTTCTGGTTAACCCTGAAGAAGGAGGTGTCCTTCGGTGGACCGGTGGCCGATGCCATCAAGGAGCGGTTCGGCGGATTCGAGCCGTTCAAGAAAGAATTTTCAACGTCGGCGGCGTTGCTGTTCGGCAGCGGCTGGGCATGGCTGGTCGTGGACAACGGCCGATTGGAGATCGTCACCACCGCGAACCAGGACAGCCCCTTGAGTAAGGGTAAAACACCGGTTCTGGGGTTGGATGTGTGGGAGCATGCCTACTACCTGAAATACCAGAACCGCCGGCCGGAATACATCGAGGCCTTTTTCAATGTGATCGACTGGGAGAAGGTCAACGAGCATTACAAGAAGGGTCGCTAAGCCAAAAAGAGGGCGGGGAATTCCCCCCGCCCTTTCCCAATTTTAATCTAATAGCTGGAGTTCAAGAATGTCTTTCATGAGATTAAAATAGTTATCTAACGAATAAATTTCACATCGATTTTGTTTTGCGTTTTGAGCAACTATTAGATCAGGAATGCCGATTCCATTTAAACCATTTTCCAGACATTCGGATTGGAACGTAATGATTTGTTCCCAATTAATGGAAGGTTCTAACTTAATAATATTATATAATAAATTAATAATTTTGCGTTGATTGCGAACTTTTAAAGATGGAACCAATTCTGCAAGAACAAGATCATTAATAACAATAAGGTTTTCATCAATTAAGAAATCAAGTTTTTCAGAATTATCTCCACTCCTGAAATACGCTACCCATATGGATGTATCAACTAATACCGACATTGACGTCCTCTGATGGCGTTCATATCAATATCCAAATCTACCTTGCCCTTAAATTCTTTCAATCCGGAGATCTTTGATTTCCTTATCAACTCTTCCAAGGCGGTGATAATAACTTTGGTTTTTGTATTAATGTGAGTAGCCCTCATCGCTTCATTAATTAAATCTTCAGGTAAATCAAGTGTTGTTCTCATGATTGCCCCCTAATTTTATGCATAAAATTAACATTTAATGCATATTGCGTCAAGATACGGAACCTAAGGGACACGCTCAACTTTTAAAGTTTTGTGTCGTCAAACGAAAAACTATCCTCGGCGGCAATGCGTTTACCGCGTTCCACGGAATGACTGATCGGTGAATGGAAAGGGCATCAGGACGATGTCGCCGAAATTATAATCGGTCATAGACTTCGTGCTCGGTATTGTCCCACACTTTTTTGAATGCCTTTTCGGCCAGCTTGTTTGCGGTTTTTAGCAAGCGGCTGTCACGTTCCTTTTGGCTGATAAACTCCACAAAGTCCACGACTTCGGCCACTTTTTCCGGCGAAAGCGTTCGAATCTTCTGGATAATAATTTTTTCCTGATCGCATGCAGACGCACCGCTCAATATTGGTAACGACAGGCGAGAATACGGATTTTGTCTTCTCTAATTTGATAGACCAACCGGTGCTCCTGGTCGATGCGGCGGGACCAACAGCCGGATAAACCGTGTTTGAGCGGTTCGGGCTTGCCGGTGCCGGTAAATGGATCACGCTTGACTTCCTTGGTCAGCTTTGAGCCGATCACCCGAATCGAAGCAGTTTTATCATTTTCTTCAAAAGGGTCAATCAACTTAATCCGTTCCATTATTTATTTTCTCTTATCCCTCACTGTTATCGGCTCCTTTTCTTGGCGAGAATGTGGGTGGCTGTACCGGTGAAAATTTCGGCCGCTTCCATCTCGGTTTCGGAGAGGGTTGGGTGGGGATGGATGGTCAGGCCGATATCCTGGGCCAGAGCGCCCATTTCGACCGCCAAAACGCCTTCGGCGATAAGGCTCTCGGCGTTTCGGCCGGTGACGCCGACGCCCAGGATGCGGCCGGTGTCCGGATCGATGATCATTTTGGTCAAACCCTCCCCGGCATCCATGGTTGCGGCGCGGCCCGAAAATTTCCAGGGGAAGCGGTTGACCTCAATCTTTTTTCCCTGCTGGTGGGCTTCTTCTTCGGTCAGACCGCAGTAGGCAACTTGCGGATCGGTGTAGACCACGGCCGGTATGGCCCGCGCATCGAAGGCAGAAGGTTCACCGGCAATCACCTCGGCGGCGATTTTCCCCTCATAGCTGGCCTTGTGGGCCAACATCATTCCACCGACCACATCGCCTACGGCGTAAATATTTTCGCCGGTCGTTTGCTGCCTTTCATTCACTTTGACGAAACCGCGGTCATCGACCTCGACGCTCGTATTTTCCACCCCGATGTTTGCCGTATTCGCACGACGGCCGATGGCGACAAGGACACGATCGAATTCTTGCTCCGCCGGATCGACGTCGCCTTCGAAGGTTACTTTAACCCGGTCCAGGCTTTCTTCGAGCCCTTTGACCTTCGTATTCAGCATGATCGACGCGAAGAGTTTTTCCAGACGGCGTTTGAGCGGTTCCACCAGATCGGCATCAATGCCAGGCAGCAAACGATCTCCCAGTTCCACCACACTGACCCGGCTGCCGAGGGCGGCATAGACCGACCCCAGTTCCAGACCCACGTATCCGCCGCCGATGACCAGTAGGCTTTTGGGGACCTCTGCCAGAGCGAGTGCACCGGTGGAATTCATGATCCGGCCCCCTTTTTTGAAGGGAACACCGGGAAACGGGGTGGGGTGTGAACCTGTGGATAAAATCGCCTGGCGAAATTTGATGTGGCTCACATCGGAATCAAAAATGCGCACGGTTTTCGAGTTTTCGAAAGCGGCTCTGCCGCGTATGCGCTGCACGCCGCGGGATTTGCCGAGACTGACCAGCCCGTCGGCAAGTTTTTCGACCACCCGGTTCTTGTAGTTGCGCACGTTTTCCAGGTCGATTTCCGGTGATCCGAACTTGAGACCCATGGCGCCGGCGTGCGCGGCGTCGTGAATCAGTTCCGCAAGATGCAGGTACGCTTTCGAGGGAATGCAGCCTCTAAAAAGGCATACTCCACCGGGTTTTTCCGATATCTCCACCAATGTGACGTCCATTCCCAGATCGGCGGCCCGAAAAGCAGCTGCATAACCGCCCGGTCCCCCGCCGATGACCAGCAATTCGGTTTCCTGTGACAGCTCGCCCATTACCATGGGAGATTCCTCTCCTTATTTTAGACGTTAAGATAAAGGTTTTGGACTGCGTTATCGGTCGGCGGCGTATTACAATACAGCCTCCTCCCTCTGGTCTTGCCCAAAATTTTATCTTAACGCCTAAAGTATGATGTTGCGCCACGCTGTTAGATCGATAGAAGCATTTTTTCAGGATTTTCGAGCGCGGTGCGGAAAAATTCCAGAAACCGGGCGGCGTCGATACCGTCCAGCACTCGGTGGTCGATCGCCAGGACTACCGGAAGAATCATGCGTGCCACGATTTGGGTGGACCCGGTCTCGGTTTTCCTGATCACCGGCTTGAACCGGGCGGCCCCCATCCCGAGGATGGCGGCTTCCGGGTAGTTGATGATCGGAGAAAAGTGCCCCCGACCGCCGGCTGCTCCGATGTTCGTGATCGTGAATGTGCCGCCTTGCAGCTCTTCCAGATCGACCTTGCGCGCTCGGGTCCTCTCGACGAGTTGCCTGAGTTCGACAGCCAGCTCGGTGATGCTTTTTCGGTCGGCGTTGCGTAATACAGGCACGACCAGACCTTCCCCCGTATCGGTGGCGACACCGACGTGGCGATAGTGCTTGCGGACGATTTCTCCTTTTGCCACATCCAGCGAGACATTGAACTGCGGGAACTGCCTCAGGGCTGCTGCGGCAGCCTTTACGGCAAATACGGTCAGGGTGAGCCGGCCGCCCTGTTTTTCGACAGCCTGTTTGTTGCGACGTCGCAAAGCTTCGAGCCGGGTGACATCGATATCGTCCTGGCTGGAAACATGCGGAATCTGGGACCAGGCCAGTGCCATTTGCCGGGCGGTCGCCTTTCTGATCGAGCGCAGCGGCAACCGCTCCACGGACCCCCACTTCGTAAAGTCCGGCAATCCGGGGGGCGATGTACCGGCAACGACAAGTGGTTCGGCTCCTGCCGACGGTTCTTCTGCCGCCCATTCACCTCGCTTTTCTTTAGACGCAAAGGCGCGCACGTCCTCGACGGTGACCATCCCGGCGGGTCCACTCGGTGTCACCACGCGGAGATCGACCCCAAGTTCGCGTGCCAACCGACGCGTCGCCGGCGAGGCCGGCACGGGCCCCTTGTTTCTTTCCTGCGCCCCGGCGGTTTGGTCCTCCTGCTGCTGTGCGGCTTTTCCCGAGGGTTCGTCAGGTTTTGTTTTCTTCTCTAGCGGTGCCTTTTCTCTTTTCTTTGCAGCTTCTTTTTTGTCGGGTTCCTGGCCGGGTTTTTCTTCTTTTCTTACTCCGACCGCATCGTCACTGAACGTCATCATCAGGTTGCCGACTTTGACGACATCGCCCGGTTTGACCATAATTTCCTTCACTGTGCCGGTAAAAGGTGAAGGGATTTCGACCGAAGCCTTGTCGGTTTCCACCTCGAGAATCGGGTCACCCTCTTCTACGGCGTCACCGACTTTTACCAGGACTGCGATGACTTCGCCTTCGTGGATGCCTTCACCCAGATCGGGAAGTTTGAAAGAACGGGTCATAGGTCCTCCTCGTGTTATCCCCAACATTGCAACGTTTGGGTCAATTTACGGTTGCCGCGGCAGATTCGACGACTAACTGCCTTACCTGCGTGGAAGTAAGCGCGCATGCCCGAGACATTTGTCAGGCGGCGGTTTTTAGTACATTCCGGGCGGCACGCACGATCCGCTGGGCATTGGGAATATAGTGGCTCTCCCGGCTGAACAGGGGAATGACGACGTCGAAACCGGTAACCCGGCCAATCGGGGCCTCGAGGTAGTAAAACGATTTGTCAACCAGCTTAGACACAATTTCGGCCCCGGGACCATAACTGCGCGGGGCTTCGTGTATGATAACGGCGCGACCGGTCTTGCGCACCGATTCGGTGAACAGGCTGTCGTCGAGCGGCGACAAGGTCAGCAGATCCACGACTTCGGCATCAACGGTCTCCTTTTCTTTGAGGATTTCAGCCGCCTCGAGCGTGGGACGCATCATCGATCCATAGGAAACAAGGGTGATATCAGAGCCCTCCCGAACGATCTGCGATTTTCCGATCGGAAAGGTTTCTTCCTCCTCCGGAACTTCCTCACGAAAAGCCCGATAGAGGGCCTTGGATTCGTAGAAAACGACCGGATCGGGGTCCCGTATGGCACTAACCAGCAGGGCACGCGCATTGCGCGGTCCGGATGGAATCACCATTTTTAGTCCCGGCGTGTGAGCATAGTATACTTCGCGACTCTCCGAGTGGTGTTCCAATGCTCGCACTCCGCCGCTGTAGGGCATTCGGAGCACCATTGGAACGCTGAACCGGCCCTGCGACCGCCAGCGCAGACGCGCGGCGTGGTTTTCGGTTTGATGAAACGCCTGGTAGCTGAACCCTGAAAATTGTATTTCACAAACCGGGCGAAGACCGAACGCGGCCATCCCGATCGACATGCCGACGATGCCGGCTTCCGCCAAGGGGGTGTCTAAAACGCGCTGTTCCCCGAACTGATCGACCAGGCCTTCGGTTACGCGGAAGACACCGCCGTCCTGCCCGACGTCTTCTCCCAGCACGATCACCCGGTCGTCCTTTTCCATTTCCTGTTTGAGTGCCAGGTTGAGGGCCTGAACCATCGTCATTTTTGCCATCGGTTTACTCCTCCCTTTTTTCAGCCAGCTCGCGTTCCAGAAATTCCTTTTGCTCTATTAGAAACGGCGGCATTTCGGCATAGGCGTGTTTGAACATGTCGGACGGAGCGCCGAATTCCTTCATCTGCTGTTCGGCCCGATCGACGGCAGCCTGTATCTTTTCTTTAATGTCGGTTTCCGTGGCCGCGATCTTTTCGTCGGAGAGAAGTTTTTTCCGAGTAAGGTACCTCTGGAGTCGGGTCAGAGGGTCGCGCTTTCGCCAGTCTTCAACCTCTTCGTCGGTCCGGTACCGTTTGGGATCGTCGGCCGTGGTGTGAACCGACATACGGTAGGTGACGCATTCGATAAGGGTTGATCCCTCGCCCTTTCGGGCACGTTCCACCGCTTCTGCGGCGGCGGCATATACGGCCAGCACATCGTTGCCGTCCACCTGGATGCCCGGCAGGCCATAGGCCAGCGCTTTCTGCGCCAGTGTCTGGGATCGAGTCTGTTTCTTGCGCGGTAATGAAATGGCCCACTGGTTGTTCTGACAGACGAAAATCACCGGCGTCTGAAACACCCCGGCAAAATTGAGGGCCTCGTGAAAATCACCCTGCGATGTGGCTCCGTCGCCGAAGAAAGTCATAACGACGTCGTCTTTTTTTCGATACCGGATCCCGAACCCGATGCCGACCGCGTGAAGCATCTGGGAGCCGACCGGAATCGACACCGGCAAGTTGTGACTGTCTTCGGGCACCTGCGCTCCCTCGTTGAAACCGTTGTTGGCAACAATGACGCTCTCCAGCGTCCGGCCGCGCCATATTTCAGCGGCCGTTTCTCTGAAGGAAGGAACCATCCAGTCCGAATCGCGCAACACGGCAACCGCTCCAACCTGAGAAGCTTCCTGCCCTGTTATCGGCGGGAAGGTTCCGATGCGCCCCTGTCGCTGCAGATTGAGCAGCCTCTCGTCGAATCGACGCCCGAGAAGCATGGCGGCGTAAATTCTTGACAAGGTTTCTTCCGGTATGTCCGGTTCCAATGATTCATCCAGGTTGCCCTCCGCATCCAGAATAGAGAGGAAGTCGATGTGGTAGGGGAGGTCAATTTTGCTTCTTGGCATGGCAAAACTCCTTGATGGGTCGGCCTGCTCAAAAGCCGGAATACGAAATTCCGGCACTATGACGTACTCAGAAAAACTGTGAAAATCGTGGCAGGAGAAGTTTGACAGATGGTGTCAATTGAAGCAAATACATAATTTCATGACGCTTTGTTTCAATGACAAGCTTGATGTCATGCTTACTGCACCACGTTGTTGAAGCAGTTTCTCATGCTATTTTTTTCGCTTAATGTTTAATATGCAACCGTTATCATCTTAGTCAAGTAGCCGGTGCATGGCGGTCTAAGGTTCCGGCATCATTACAATCATGGTTGCCGCATACGGCAAGGTTTACTTGTCTTTGTCGGGTGACTATGATTTAAAAATAAAGATCCGCCAGCATTGACGCACTCTTCCTCTGGAGGTTTTTGACATGGATTTCAACATACCGGAAGATATCGGCGGCGACGCCGAAAACTTTGGCCTTTTTCTTGCGAGCCATCTTAAACCGCACCTTTCGTCATGGTACAAAGGCGGGGAGGTGCCGGCCGGATTTTACCGCCAAATGGGTGCTGAAGGTTGGCTTGGCATTCAGTGGAAAGACGGTGGTCTCGCGAAGACGTCGTCGCTCAGAGAAGCGTTGATCAACGAGGGACTGGCGAAGTTGTCCCCTGGGGTGGCCATTGCGGTACTGGCTCACGTGAATCTCGGCTTGATAGGGCTCTATCTGTTCGGTTCGGATCAGTTGAAACAACGCTACGGCCGGCACGTTGCACGCGGTGAAACCCTGATGTGTCTCGGAAATACCGAAAACACGGCCGGCAGCGATGTGGCCGGCATATCGATGAAAGCCGAAAAAGCCGAGGGCGGCTGGCGGCTGAGTGGAACCAAGGCGTACGTCACCAACGGTTATTTCGCCGATCTGGGCGTTGTCACAGCCGTTTCGGACCCCGAAGCAACCCGCACCCGCCGCCTCTCGATGTTCCTGGTGGAATTAAACTCGCCGAATATCAAACGCACGAAGCTCAACAAACAAGTGTGGATTCCTTCGGACCTCACACGACTGCAGTTCAGTGACGTGTTCGTGCCGGATGATCATCTTTTGGGCGAGCGCGGACGAGGACTTAAGCAGGTGCTCGAGGTTTTTACTTGGAGCCGTCTCCCGATCAGCGCCCTTACCCTGGGGACGGCGGTTGGCGCCTTCGAAATGGCGTTGGGCCGGGCCCGAAGACGGGAGATCTTTGGAAAAAAGATTGTCGAATTTCAAGCCAAGGCATTCGAATTCGCCGATTTCTACGCCCGAATGGAAGCGGCGCGCCTTATGCTCCTGAAGGCCTGCAGTGTCGCGGATGCCGGTGGTGATTTTCGCCAGGAATCATCACTGGCCAAGTATCTCGCGGTCCAGATCGCAAGGGAAATAACACCTTGGGCTGCTGACATTTTCGGTGCCGCATCGGTCGTTTTCGAGCACCCGATCCACAAATACCCGATGGATGCCTGGGCTTCGTCACTGGGCGAGGGGACGCAGGATGTGCAGAAACTGGTGATATTCAGGGAATTGATGAAGAAGTATGAAAGCGGGGAATAAGTGGATCATTAGTGTAAAGAGTTGCCGAAGGCTACAGCAGCTTCTTCTCGTTTCAGGGCGTCAGTACGATCTTGCCGAACATCTCGCCGCGCTCCATCAAGCCGTAAGCCGCCTTTCCTTCTCTGAGCGGCAGGATGCGATCGATGACCGGTTTCAGTCGGCCGGTGCAGACCAGCTTGACAATGTCGCGAAAATCCTGGTGGGATCCCATAGTGCTGCCGATCAGGCTGATCTGTTTGCCGAAGATGTAACGCATGTCGATCTGCGCTGTCGGGCCGGAGGTGTTGCCGACGATGACGACTCGGCCGCCGCGGGCCACCGCCAGCATGCTCTGGTTGATGGTGGCCTGGCCGACGTTGTCCACCACGACATCCACACCGCGTTTGTCGGTCAACCGATAGATTTCCCTGCTCCAGTCGACTTTGGAACGATCGAGGGCGACATCGGCGCCCAGTTCTCGGGCTTTCTCGGCTTTTAGTCGGTTTCCGGCCACTGCATAGACCCTGGCACCGGCGAGCTTGGCAATTTGAATCGCCATGCTGTTAACCCCGCCGCCGGACCCGACCACCAACACTGTTTCACCGGCCCTCAGGCGGGCCCGGTGGATCAGCATGCGCCAGGCGGTCAGGCTGACCAAAAGCGGCGCTGCGCCAGCAGGGAATTCAAGACCGTCAGGCTTGGCGGCCAGGTTTGCGGCCGGTACCGCCAGATATTCGGCCGCGCCGCCGCGGGTGTGCTCCCCGATAACGTGGTAGCCGGGGCTCAGCGAATCCTCTCCGCGACGGGTATATTCGTCGGCAGCCAGACTGATACCGGGGTCGACGATGACGGCCTGGCCGACACGCCAACCGGTGACGTTTCGTCCGACATCGACGATTTCACCGGCGACATCGGCCCCGCACCAGTGCGGCATGTCGAGCTTCAGGCCCGGCCAGCCCCGACGCACCCAGATATCCAGATGATTCAGAGCGCAGGCTCGAACCCGCACGACCACATCATCGGGACCCGCAGACGGGTCGGCAACGTCACCATATTGGATGACATTCAGGTCTCCGTGTTCTTCGAAATAGAGTGCTTTCATTTCAATGATGACAGCAGGGGTTTAGGCACCGACGTCCAGGCCGGCCTGGGCGAAGATTGGCATCAGAAAGGAAAGGCTTTCCCGTCCGGCCTCCACGGGTGTGTCGACGTAAGGATAGAGTTCAAGGCTGATATCGCCGTGATATCCAAGTCGCTTCATGGTGTCGAAGACATCGATGAAGCGGATGTCGCCGTGCCCGGCAATCAGATGGGCATGCAGACGGGAGGGAGCGATATCTTCGATATGAACATGACCGATCCACTCGAAGAGCTCTTCGAACGCCGTAGCCGGGTTTTCACCGGCGCAGTAAAAATGACCGATGTCGAAGTTCAAACCGACGGCATTGGATTTGATATCCTTGATGAACGATTTGAATTCCGGTGTGTTTTCCATCAGCAAGTTCGGCTCTGGTTCGATCAGGATTTTGATGCCCAGTTCCTCTGCCAGAGGTATTACGCGTTCCAGGCCTTTATGGAACAGCCTGACGGCCGTTTCACGGGAAATTCCGTCGGTTAGGGGGCCGCCCGGCGGTACGGAAATATTTTCGCACCCCAGGAAACGGGCGACCTCAAGGCTGTCGAGCGTATGACGAATTCGGACTTCGCGCCGTTTTGGGTCCGCTTCGATCCATGACGGCAGGTAGGTGTCGCCGATGGCAAACAGGGTGAAACTGTTGATATTGGTAATCGCGAGACGGTGGCGTTCGAGAAGCTCTTTGAGTCGGACCATCTTATTCTCGTCAAAATCGGGCGGATAGAGATGAGGCCGGTCCCCCATGATTTCGACCCCGCGGAAACCGAGTCCGGCAATTTTCTCAACCGCGTCGAACAGATCGGATTTGACGAACGCGTTGGTGCTGTAGCCGAATATCATGGGCGCTCCTCTGCTTTAGACACAGCGGATGACATCTTTTTCTCACAGCGACGTTCCAACAGATCCATGCTGTTGAGCTGCTCCTGGAAGGTCCGGGGCGCCTTCGGTCCGACCGGTTTTTTGAAGTAGAATCCCAGTTCGGGCACCGGCCCGCTGTGGCCGGCCAGCTGCAGCGCGGCCATCCAGCGGCCGAGGTCAAGCGCCATCGGTGCGGCCAGGATGGAATCCCGGCCCTGTAAGTTGAGACGGATGCTCATCGGCAGGTCGAACAGCCCCCTGAAGTCAATGACATCCCAGGCCTCTTTGGCATCTCCCCGCGGCGCGTAGTAATCGATGTGAACCTTATGGGTCGGTGTACTGTAGCGCCCGCCGACCGGGTAGCCGAGAATGTCGTCGAGCAGGTCGGTTTTGTTGGCGACTTTACCTGCGGCTCGTTCAGGCTCCATCAGATTTTTTCCATCCGCATTGCCGAGGATGTTGAGGCTGTACCATCCGTCGACCGTCAATCTCCGGGCCTTCAGGGCCGACGCCAGAACCACTTTGAGGTAGGTTTGACCGGTCTTGCCGTCGCGTCCGCACAGCGGCACCTCCCGCTTGACGGCTTCTGTGACGAGTACCGGTATCTCGACGGCATTGGGTGTGAAGTTGACCACCGGAACACCTGAGGTAACCGCTGCCAAAGCGTAGGCGAGGTCAGGCATACTGCGGTTACCGGCGGTTTCATAGAGTTCCGACAGGTTTCGGCAGTGATCGAAATTATTCAGGGGAGCGGCGGGAAGCAGGTTGATGAGAACCGGTAAGCACCTGTCATGCGCCTTTCGAAATTCTCGAATGTCGGCTGCCAATTGTTCTACCTGGCCTTGCAGGTTTAGGCCCGGCGCCGGGGCCGCCTTGACCGCTATTCGATCCAGTTGGTCGGCATGGAGACGGCAAACAGGCTCCGGAACGACGCCCTGACACAGGGCCGATGACGTCAGGGATTGCGGGTTATTGTCCCAGCCGGCGATCTGCGTCTCTTCAACTGCTGAGAGAAACGTGAATTTACCTTGGGTTGTCAGGCTGGGCATGACGATTTCAGGCGTCCTGCGGCAGGCTGTAACGGCGATCGCCAGCGTCGATGCGATCGCACCCTTGGCCCCGGCAACAAGCAGCAAAAGAGGGCGTTTTCCT
>Ga0272443_10000266_pt1 | contig 98636 bp, 125 predicted proteins | sample SSMAcet12_FD_193581 | JGI IMG/M metagenome (GOLD analysis project Ga0272443, IMG submission 193581) | Marine sediment archaeal communities from Little Sippewissett salt marsh, Falmouth, MA, United States - SSM-Acet-12 | ecosystem: Environmental > Aquatic > Marine > Wetlands > Sediment ... | reverse complement strand
TTATTTTTTATGGATAACTTTTCTTTTTTTTAAAATTATTTTCTTCTTTTTTTTATCATATTCATAATCTATTAAAATTCCTTTTATTCCTCTTTTTTTTTCTAAATAAAACATTCTTTTTATTCCATTTATTCCAAATTCTAAAATTTTTCCTGTTCCAGTGTTTGTTTGTACTGTTTGACTCATTGCTAGAACAGAACCATTTTTTTTCCCAGTAAGCGCTACTGCTAGAGCCACCCTTATCCTATTCCCAATTTTAGTTGTTCCTGCTGGCAGAAATCTTGCAGCAATATCTTCAAAGCTTGTTTCATTTGTTTTTCGTTTACATTTTCTAACAATTCCATCAAAAAAAACCCCACTTGCAGTTACATGAGCATCTTTTATGATTGTAGCACCATCATTCCCCATTGCTTGAATTAGTTTATCTAAATCATGGTTGAAGAGAGGCATCTTTTTTTTGAAAAGATTAGATTTTTTATCAATATCATAATATCTTTTTAGAGGAGTTGTATGATAAGCAATAAATGCTGCAGTTAAATTAGAATCTTCCTCACCAATTTTTTTTGTTGTCTTTATTTTTAAAGCATCTTTATACATGATGCTTACTAGTTTAAAAAATAAAAATTCTTTTAGATTTTCATAGGTTGAGTTTTTAAATATCATTTTGTTCTTTTGGGGGTGGAGGAAATTTTTTTTCTTGAGAAGGTTGTTTTGATTTTGGGGGGAGGGGTTTTCTTGTTTGTTGTTGTGTTTTTGGGGGGGTTCTTGGAGGAAAAGGTTTTGCTAATCTTGGAAGTGTGATTTTTTTTCTTGGTGCGGAAGTTTGTGAGGGTTTTGATTGAGTTAGGGGGGTTGGATGAAAAATTGCTTTTTCTTGTTTCTTTTTTACTATATTCTTTTTTATTTTTCCTTTAAGAATCCCAAGATCTCCAATAATTAGAATTATTACTATCAGAACTATGAAGATTATTAGCCATGCAAAATTTTCTTTACAAGACCTTGTTTCTTCTGGTTTGTTTTTTGGAGTTCCACAATTGTTGTTGTCTGTACAAATTCTTGTTTGAATATTGTTTTTTGGGCATTTTAATGGCCCCCATTCACCGCATTCCCAATCTGGTTCACAAATTGTTCCACATGGTTGAGTTTCTGCTGGTTTATTTGATTCATTTTGACAAGAATTTTTATCTCTACAAATTCTTATTTGTTGATTTCCGATACAATCCCCCCAAGCAGTACAATTCCAATCCGGCCTACATCCACATCCTCCAACTTCTGTTTTTTTTTCTTCACAGTTATTAAGATCCCTACATATTCTTGTTTGATTTCCTCCAACACATGAAGACCAGTTTCCGCAATCCCAATCTGGAATACAAGTGCTGTTTTCAGATAATTCTGAAGCAAAAAAAGTAAGTCTTGAATATTCATGGTTTAATGTAGTAAAACCTGTTAGTGAAATATTTGATTCTTCTATTGTTGATGTTTTTAGAAAAGAATACATTGTTTCTCCTTGAACTTCAGGAATTATTGGATCCACTTGTGTCCAGGTTTTAGGAGTTTCTTTGAAAAATGATGAAAATTCTTGATCAAGATCTGAAATTATTAGGGGGGTAGTTCTTAGGAAGGTATAATTTTGTACTATGTTTAAAACATCTAAAACTTCTGTGTCTATTAAATTATTAAAACCAGTTAATAAGTCTTTTAATTCTTGAGTAGCTTCTATTTTTGTTCCAGAAATAAAGGTGTAATTTGTAAAATGCCAGTTTTCTACTCCATGTATATAATGAATTTTGTTATTTTGAATTTTATATGCAAAATATTCATTACATCTATTTGAAACTATTGCGCCATCGTTAAAAATTCTTATTGTGTCTGAAGATTCTTTGAACATAGAGTCCCATGTCGCTTTAATTTCTGCATCAGAACAACTTGAAGGAAGATGAATTGCATTTACAAGGTTAATAGCGACGGCAATAATGAAAATTAATAAGACCTCTTTTCTCATAATATGTTTAAGAAAATAAAATTTATAAATGTTTATCCATATCTATAATTTCTTTTTTGCGTTAGAAAATCTTTTTCAATTTCTTTAAGGTCTGCAATTTCTGATAAAGGCTTGTCTGTTCTTAATGCAGTGAATCTCGGGAATCTTAATGCCCATCCAGAATTATAATTTGGAGATTTTTGAATTTCTTGATAAGTCACTGCAACAATTATTTTTGGTTTAATTTGGACAGTTTTGCCTTTTTCTTTTATGATTAGGGGGGTAAGCGTTTTTGTTAAAGAGTCAAAGGTTATTTCTTTGTCTTTTTCTGAAATTCCAGTTCCAACTTTTCCAACCTCTAAATATTCTCCTTTGTTTTTACCCCCACAAGAAAGAATAAAAGAGGACATCCATCCAGAACGTTTTCCAGAACCATATTCTGCCCCAGTTATAACTAAATCTAAATCTTTTTCTTCGGGTTTTATTTTTAACATGTGGCCAACTCTTCTTCCAGGAGAATATTCCGCTTTTAGATTCTTCATCATGATTCCTTCTTGGTTGTTTTTTAATGCTTTTTCATAAAATTCTGTTGCTTTTTTTTCATCGCTAGTAATTATTTGTTTTGCATAGATTATTTTGTAAGGATGATTTTTAACTATTTTTTGAACTATTTTTGTTCTTTTTTCAAATGGTTCGTTTAATAATGATTTCCCATTATAATAAAGAATATCAAAAACATTAATTTCAAGTGGAAGTTCCTTTTGCAATTTTTCTATATGATATTTTCTTCTTATTCTTTGGCTTATTGATTGAAAGGGGGTATATTCTTTTGTTGTTTTATGAAATCCAACTGCTTCTGAATCCAAAATATATGATTTACCTTTTACATATTTTTTCAAATATTCTACAACTTCTGGAAATTGTTTTGTAACATTTTCCAAACTTCTTGTAAAAAGAGTAATTTCTTCTCCTTGTTTGTGGATAATCATTCTAAATCCATCGTATTTATACTCAATTGCGCACGGAGTCCCTAAGGTTTTGAAACCCTCTTTTATTGTTAGAACTTTTTGAGCAAGCATGGCTTTAATTGGTTTGCCCACTTCTAAATGAATTTTTTCTAATTCTTTGATTTTACCTTTTTTAGAGATTTCAAAAACTATCCCCAAATCATTTGATTTATCTATTGCTTTTTTTATTTGTGGGGCTGCTTTTTTTGGATCTGAGAAAAAAGCTTTTGCTAATGATTCCCTTATTGTACTTTCTTGAATTCCTATTCTTAAATCTCCAATTAAAGTTCTTACAAGATATAATGCTTCAATTGGTTCTGCAGAAGTTAGAAGTTCTGTGATTAAAGATAGTTTTTTTCCAACTGTTCCTTTTCCTTCTAATTTTGGTAATTTCCTTAGATTTTCTAAAACTTTTTCTGTAGAAATAATGTGGGAGTGAAGAGTTGTCTGCTTTTTATCTTGTGTTAGTTTTTGAGCAACTTCCCCCAAATCTCCAATTTTTTTCCATTCTTTTGTAACCTGTGTAGGTTCTGTTCCTGTTGATTTTGAAATTGCTTTAATTGCTAATTGATTACTTATTCCAATTCTTCTTTCATCATATTCAGGATAAATATCTCCCATTAAAAGATACATAACATCTTTATCTTTTTCTGGCAAATGCATTAAAAATTTTGAAAGTATTTTTATTTTTTCAAGTCTTTTTGTTGTAGAAGATGCTTCTTTGTAAAGTTCTGCTAGTTTTTTATACCTCATTAAAACCTCCTGCGGATTTTAGATCCAGCATCCCAGATCTTTTCTTTGCCTCTGGGGGATCCTGTTTTTATAAATTAAAGAAGAAAAAGATGTTTTTAAGATTTGGGATTATATGGGGTTCCTCCAAGAGAAACACGATAAGTAACGTTTGCAACATTGTGTTGTGGAGGCCATTGCCAGTCGAGATTTATTCCTATCTCACGCATTAATTCTGTTATGTTTACTCCACGTGCTTCTGGGCAAGAATCTGTAATTGCTTCTGGATGTTCTTGCACAAATCTTTCTAATTCCAATCTGTGATTTTTTCTTGCTGTTGGTTGCCATAATCTTGGGTTATATATTTGTCTTGGAGTCCAAGTTGGATGGCGAGTTTTCATTGTTTCTGCAAATTCTCCTACTGCAAAGGGGGTATGGATGACATAGATTGGTTGGGTGAAATCTAGAACATGATTAATTAAAGGTTGGTTTGGAGGGCAATCCTCTTTTTTTCCAAAATTAGGGCATCCTTTGGGGTGACCATAAAAAGGTTTTTTACATATTCCTTGAAATTTTTTTGAAATTACTATTTTTTTAGGAGGGATCTGAATTATTGGCATTTTTTAACCCTCCACATTTTTGTTTGGTTTGGGGTTGTCCATTCAAATTCTGGGAAAATTCCATGTTTTGCTAGAAATTTAAGTGCTCTTTTATTAGTTTGCATTAAATCTGCTACCCAATCTGTTGATTGTTTTTGTGATAGATGTAATCCTTGTTCTAATAATCTGCGACTAACTTTTGTTCCCCAATAGCTTGGATGAACAAAAATCAATTTTCCTTGAACATAAGTTAAGGGGTTTTCCAAACCAATATTTTCTCTTTCATATTGTGTGGGATTTGCAGAATTTAAAAGGGTGATTGAATGATATCCTATTACTTGTTTTGATTGATTTCTAAGATAAAAACCAAGTCTGATTCTTTGTCTTTCTGGAATATTTCCTTTTAAAAATCTTTGAGTATTTTGTATTTCTCTAGAAAGTTCTGAAGTGTGAGGAATTCCTCCAATAAAATCTTTGATTTCTTCATGGGATAGTGCGAGGATTCTAACCTGTTCTCCTAGGTCTTTCATAAAATTATGCAAGATTAAAGCTTTTTAAGAATTATTGAACTCTAGTTTTAGGAGATTAAAAATATGTTTCTATTTCCCAAGGAGTAACTTGAAGCCTATATTTTTCATATTCTGCTTTTTTAGCTCTAATAAATTTCTTTGTTATATGGGATCCAAGAGCACCTTTAATAACCTTGTCTTGTTCTAAAGCTTTTATGGCTTCCCCTAAAGATCTGGGTAATTTTTTTATGCCATTTTCTTTTAATTGATCATTATCTAACTCGTAAACATTTCCTTCTATTGGTTCTGGTGGAAGGAGTTTTTTTTCTATACCATTTAGTCCTGCTTCTAACATTACTGCAAAAGCCAGATAAGGATTACAAGAAGGATCTGGGCATCTTAATTCTGCTCGTGTTGATTGCTCTCTTCCAATACTATATCTCGGAATTCTAATTAATGCAGATCTGTTTGTTTGCCCCCAACATATGTAGATTGGAGCTTCAAATCCCGGAGTTAGTCTTTTGTAAGAGTTTACTGTTGGAGCCACTACTGCAGACATGGCTCTTGCGTGTTTTAATTGTCCAGCAATAAATTGTTGGGCTAATTCACTTAATTTATAGTTTCCATCTTTATCAAAAAACAAATTTGTTCCTTCTTTATCAAATAAACTTTGATGAACATGCATCCCTGATCCGCTTTCTCCAAATAAAGGTTTAGGCATAAAAGTAGCATGTAGTCCATGTTTTGTTGCTACTGATTTTACAATGTGTTTGAATGTAATTGCCCGGTCTGCTGTTTTTAGAGCTTCTCCATATTTATAATCAATTTCATGTTGTCCCGGTGCAACTTCATGATGAGCCATCTCTATTTCTAGACCCATGTTTTGTAAACCTCTTATAATGTCTTTTCTTACTTGCATTGCTTGATCTTTTGGAGCAAAATCAAAATACCCCGCCTTATCATGTGTTGCCGAAATAATTTCTTTACCTTCTTTTTGTTTGAAAAGAAAAAATTCTAATTCTGGTCCCACATTAAATATATATCCTAGTTTATCTGCTTTTTCTACAGCTTTTTTTAAAACTTGTCTAGGGTCTCCTTCAAAAGGTTGGTTTTCTGGAGTGTGAACATCACAAATCATTCGCGCAGTCACTGTTTCTCCTGCTGTTTCAGGTAAAACTTGAAAAGTAGAGCAATCTGGCCTAAGTATCATGTCAGATTCTGCAATTCTTGTAAATCCTTCAATAGAACTTCCATCAAACCAAATTCCGACCTCTAAAGCTTCTTCAAGTTTTTTTCTTGGGGCTGTTACAGATTTTATTGTTCCTTGAATATCTGTAAATTGTAATTGAGTAAATTCTATTTTATGTTTATTTAGTTCTTGAATAACTTCTTCAGTATCTTTAGGCATTTTTATATTTTAGAATTAGAATATATAAATACTTCTGTGTTTTTTGAAAAAAGAATTATTTTCCTCTTCTTTTCCCCGCCCTTACTGAAGGACGAGCTTTGTTTGATGGGTGTTTGCTTCTTAGGCCACGAGATTTTTTAGCTGCACTTGTTAATCCACGCAGAGCTCTTTTTTTGTTAGTCCCTTTTGTTATCCAATTCATTTTTTTGTCTTTTTTGATTTCTGGTTTGGCCGGATCTACGCAGATAACTTCATAAAAATAATTAATTCCATCCCTCCCAATTACATATGAGTTTAAGACTTCGAGGTTTTTGTATTTTTTAGCAACTCTTTGTTCTGCAATCCATTTGTAAGACATTTTTAGAACTTTTCTTGTGTGGAGTCTTTTACTTCTTCTTCCTTTGTTTGGTCTTGGCCTTTTATGACCTCCTCTTTTAATTCTTATTCTAATTATCACAAAACCTTTTTTGTCTTTGTATCCTAAAGCTCTTGCCCGGTCTAATCTTAATGGTTTTTCAACTTTAGTAAAAACTCCAGATTTTCTCCATTCAATCATTCTTTCTCTTAGAGTTTTTTTGTCTGGTTTTTTCCATGCCTTTCTTATGTAATGATACATTCCCTTAGTCATTTTTGTTTCCAGCCTTTTTTTACTCCTGAAGCAAGACCTTTACCTACAGCATGTGTTGTTTTTTCTATTGCTGGAGCTGTTTCTCTTGCAACATAACCAAAGATTTTGCCTATGTTAGTTAGATATATGATTAATACTCCCACACCTATTAAAATAATTCCAATGAACATTAAAACCATTCCTAGTCCTGCACCCATAAAACTTCCTTGAGGATTATTCAAATTTTGAGAAGCTCCAAAAAAACTAACCAGCCCGAAAATTACTAAAGCTAATCCGATTACTACTAGCACAATCCCCAAAACTATCCCTGTTGTTTTTCCCATGTTTTATTTAGAAAGATTTGGTTTAAAAAGCTTGGGGTTAGAAAATTAATGAGGCTGCACGGATTTGGGCTCTGGGACAAGCCCAGGCCTAGCACTTGAAACAAACTCAAGCACTAAACTAAAGTTCAAATCCTAAAAAAATATGAGGCTGCACGGATTTGGGCTCTGGGACAAGCCCAGGCCTAGCACTTGAAACAAACTCAAGCACTAAACTAAAGTTCAAATCCTAAAAAAATATGAGGCTGCACGGATTTGAACCGTGGACCCCTGCCTTGCCGAGTAAAAGATAAGTTATTCCTTGTCTTTACCTTATCAGAATCACCTTCTCCTTGGATTTTACTCCAAAAAAGAATGCAGTGCTCTGGCCAGACTGAGCTACAGCCTCATATTATTTTTACAAGAAATCGTTATTTAAAGCTTTTCCTAATCATTTTCCAAATCTTCTTTTTCTGTCCTTAAATTCTGCTAAGCAATTTTGAAAATCTTCTTCTATGAATTCAGGCCACATTTTGTCTAGAAATATCCATTCACTATAAGTTGATTGCCATGGAAGAAAGTTGCTGGTTCTTTTTTCTCCACCTGTTCTTATAATTAGGTCTGGTTCATTACTTAACCATAAATTTTCTTTGAAGTTTTGTTCATTTATTTCCTTTTTACTTTTTATTAAATTTTTAATAGCTTGAATTATCTCTTGTCTGCCCCCATAAGCAATAGCAAAATTAATAGCAAAATTAGAATTATTTTTAGTTTGCGCTTCAATTTCAGTTATTAGTTGTTGAAGCTCTGGATTTAATAATTCTTTTTTTCCAATAAAGTTTATTTTTATTTTGTGTTTTTTAAGTCTAGGGTCTTTTTTTAATTTTTTAGCTTCTTTTTTGAAAAGATTCATTAAAAAATCAAATTCTTTTTTTGGCCGATTGAAATTTTCTAAAGAAAAACAATATAGGGTAAGTTCTTTTATTTTGTCTTTTAAACACCATTGAATTAGTTTTTCTAATTTTTGAGATCCAAGAACATGGCCTTTCCAAGGCTCTTTTATTAATTTTTTGGCAAATCTTCTGTTCCCATCAAGGATAATTGCTAAATGGATGTCTTTCATAATTTTATTTGAGAAGCCTTATTTTTAAAAGTTTAGTAGGACGGATTTAGTTTTTGACATCTAACTCAAGAATTAATTTTTCTTTATCAAGTTTATATCTTTGAATTGGCAGATCTATAGCAATTATTTTGTTATATGCTGTATCTTTTGCTACAGCTTTAATTTCAATGCTGTTTTCCAGTTTGACTATTTGAATATCTTTTATTGATTTAACTCCAGGAATTTCAATTTCATAAACTACTTTATCTGATAATCTTCTAACATTTGTTGTTGGTTCTTTTTTTGGCAATTTTGAGAAATTTTTTAATTTTTCTGGGGGGATAATTGGCGCAGGGGTTTTTATTATTTGTTTTTGCTGTAAAGGTTTTCTTGTTACTTTTATATTCTTAGGATTGATTCTTTTTCCATTTATATATAATTCAAAATTAGTTTTATCTTTGGTAGGTTGCCCTTGAATTTCCCTTTGCATTTCTTTTTCCAACATTTTCATTGCTCCACCAAGCATTTTGTTTAATATTTTTCCATTTAATCCTCCAAATAAATTATTTTGAAACATTTCTTGTTCGGGAATAAAATCGTTTTTTCCTAGCATTCCATAATCTTCGTCAGATTTTTCATTAAGAGGGTTTCCGCAATGTGGGCAGAAATCAAATTTCTCATTTATTTTTTCTTTACACCTTTTACAGGTTTTTTTCTTAAACATTGTAGAGTCTCTAAATTTACATTTATTTAAATATCTTTGGGATAATTATTTTGTAGCTAAATAATCTTTAATTGAGACTATTTCATGAGCTTCTTCTAATAATGTGGGTTTAGCTTCTTTGAATATAATGTGTTTGAATGCTTTTTGCGCACTGAATTTTTTAGTTTCTCTAACTTCTTTTATTTTTGGAAGCCACCAAATGGCCACAATAGCTCTCACTAATGCACTTATAAGAAATACTACAATAATTGGTTCTAAAAAGGAGGTGTTTAGAAATTTGATTAATAGGGCTCCAAGTCCTGCTCCTAAAAAGACCCCTATCCCCCAGATCATATTGAAATAGGAAACTGCTAATCCTCTTTTTTCTTTGCTAATATTATCATAGATAAAGTTCCCTGAGGCTAAATGAAGCCCTGCCCATCCTGCCCCGCTTATTGTCGCAGGAATTAACAGATACCACATCTTAGGATAAAGAATCCAAAGGATTGGAGTTATTGGGATTAAAATAGAGGCAATAACCATTGTCCTGTAATTTCCATATCTATCTGAAAATTTGCCCCAAATTTCTAAAAGGAATAAGGAGGCAAAAGTTCCTCCAAGGGTGATAATCATGTAGTTTGTATAATCAAAATTTAGATATCTTAGTAAATATACTGCAATTAAAGGGGAGGCAATGGATGAAGCAAAACCAATTAATGCTCTGTAAATAGTAAATTTCCCAAAATTGTTTTTTGGGGCGTTGAGAATAAATTCCCAAAAAGAAAAATGATCTCTTTTTTTTAATTTGATTTTTGGTTCATATTGTTTTTTGAGAATTCTCCAAGAGCTTAGTCTTGCGATGAGTGCAAAGGTAAAAAGAGTTACGAAACCGAACATTGTTAGATCTAAACTTTTTAAATGATCCAAAAAAAATGAAGCTCCAATTGCCAAAACAACAGAAACAAATCCTATTAGTAAATTTCTTTTTGCAAACCATCTGCCTCTTTTTTTTTCATCCACAATATCCCCCATCCAGGAAAACCAAGCTGGATGCCCAATGTTAGCAAGAATTGTGTAGATTGCAAAAGAAAATAGAACCATCAATGGAAGAATATTTATTAAAATTCCTTTGTAAAATAAAATTGCAATAAATATTAATGGTAACCACATTAAGGATTCAAAAAATATTGATTTGAGAATAATTTTTTTTCTAGAATATTTTTCTATAAGTTTTGAACCAAAGGTTTGGCTTAGGGGTCCTAAAAGTCCTATAATGGATGTCAACATAGCAACCATTGAGTTGCTAGCATTAATTGCAATTGCAAATGGGGAAATATAGTAATCCCCAAACGAGGTTCTTGCAGAAACAAAAAGGCCTTCTTTAATTGAATGTCTTCTTGCTTGTTTTTTTAGTTTTTTAACTTTAGGATTATCTTTCACCATCTTTTTATAATAATTATTATATAGTCTTAAAACTTTTAAAAGCTATGGTAGATGATATGGAAGAAAAGATTTTAATGTTAATTGCTACAGACAGGTTAGATATACCTATCTCAAGTATGTCTGGTAAATTGAAGAGAGCAAAGTCAAAACTAGCAAGAGAACTTGGGTTAACTGATGGAGATGATTTTGAAGGTGAGAGAGCTTATGCAAGAGCTTCTACAGAAGATAGAATGAAAGCTAGAGGAATGAGAGAAGGAATAGAAAAGTTTTCTAGTGAATTTCCTAGGTATGGCAAAATCCTTAATGGTATGATTGAAGAGCAAAGAGCTAAGTCTGAAACTCATGTGTATTTTGGGGTTCAAGAGGGTAGAAAGCTTACTCAACAAGATTATCTTGGGGTTATGCAAAAGCTTGGGTTTACAGAAAGTTCAGCTATGGCAACATATCCCGCTTTAATGGAAGCCAGTAGAAGAATCTCAAGAGCTAGAATGGGCGAGGAAAGAAGCGTTTTGATTGGGTAAAGCTCTTTTTTGTTCTGAGTAAATTATTATTTGGTTTTTTGTTTTGGGAGGTTAGGTTTTTTGGAAGCGTATGTTTTTTGAATAAGTGAACCTAATCGACCTAACTCTTCTTCTGTCACTGTTCCATATTGTGTAAGAACATCACCAGGGGTTGAAAGAGACACTCTTGGACCGTGCTTATCCCTATCTGAAATAAACTCTGCTATTTCTATGTCAGGGTAAGTGGCTAATTCTCCCGCAAGGCTCTCAATACTATTATGTATTTCAGTAGACCCCCTATGTAAATTATTTTTGGGAATATCAAGTTTTTCTTGGGGATATAAAGCAGAATATTCCCAATTATCCCATTTACCCTTGCTTCCAAATCTTATTTTTCTTACTTGGTATTCTATAACATCCATTTTCTTAATTTTCTCAGAATTATTTTTCTGAGGCACTACACCTCATGAATTTAAAGATATATTTGCATTTAAAAACTTTACTAAAAAACCAGGGGTTTGTTTATTTAGACTAAATGATCATCTGGTTGTTTATAATAATCTTTATAAATAGAGAATTAAAACTATAATCATGGAACAATTTATTTCAGATCTTCTTTATGTTACTACTGTTGCAATAGGCGCCGTAGTAGGTGTGGAGATAACGTATGGCGTGTTAGGGATGTATGACGAAGCACAGAAAAAAATAAAATCCCCCAAGAAATTAATAATAACCTTGAAAAATTGTTAAAAAAGTAATTATTACTAAATAATTAGGCAATTATTTATTTTCTATATTTCAAGGCAAGAAGGAGGGGTTTTTTAGTGGGGGTTATTCCCCTTCTTAAGAAAAACTTCCCTTTCTACTTTTTTCATTTTTTAGATCCACATATGTGGTATTTTTTCCAGGGGCTAGAATATATCTTACACCTAATTCATCTCTTGAAACAGTACGGGTTACTCCAAAATCATATTCTCCAGTAAGAATTTGTATTGTTGGTCTTTCTTTTGCTAAATGTTGTGGAGCAACAAGATTTAACATTCTCCCCGGTTCTGCATTTTCTCTTAAATCTTTTCCCATTTCGCAAGTAAATCATTAGTCTTTAAAAGAATTTATATACTAAATCAATTCTTTGTTTTAGGCTTAACAAAAAAATCATCAATTATTTATTTCTCAAATTCTTCTTTAAAACTTTTAGGGGGTTTTTAGGGAGGATTATTTACTTTAAATCATGCGCCATGCGGGAATCGAACCTGAGAACCTCCAGCGGGTTCTTCATAATTCCAGCGACCGCAACTACGCGGAAGTCTTTTTTCAAGACCCGCGCAGACACATTCTTGTTTAGTGTGGAATAACGAATGGTCTGCAATGCGCCATGCGGGAATCGAACCCGCGTCACAAGCTTTTTCCAGATATTTTTTCTTGGGAAGCTCGTATTCTACCACTAAACTAATGACGCATAGTAAAGATAGATTTTTATAGGTTTTATATTTTATTGGGGTATGGTTAATAAATTTTACATTACAACAGCAATAGATTATGTGAATGCTAAGCCACATATTGGTCATGCATTTGAAAAAGTTATAGCAGATGCTTTAGCAAGATGGCATAAGCAAAAAGGAGAAAGTGTTTTTTATTTAACTGGAGTTGATGAAAATGCTCAGAAAAATGTGCAGGCAGCTAAAAAAGAAGGAATTGATGTCAAGGAATTTGTTGATAGAAATACTGGTTATTTTTTAGAATTGTGCAAACTTTTGAATCTTAGTCATAATAAATTTATTAGGACAACTGCAAAAGAACATGCTAAAGTTGTTCAAGAGATTTTGAAAAAGATGATTGTTAAAGGGGATATTTATAAAGGAAATTATGAAGGATATTATTGTTCTGGATGTGAAAAATATATTACTGAAAAAGAATTAGTGGATGGAAAATGTCCTGAACATAATATTAAACCTGTCCATATGAAAGAAGAAGCTTATTTTTTTAAGCTTAGCAAATATAAAGAAAAATTAATTAAATTTGAAGAAAAATATATTGTTCCAGATTCAAAGAAAAAAGAAATTTTATCTAGGTTAAAAGAAGGATTAAATGATTTGTGTATTACTAGGAAAAATGCTGATTGGGGAATTGATTTCCCGGAAGATAAAAAATATAAGGTTTATGTATGGGTTGATGCTTTGATAAATTATGTTTCTGGAGCGCAGGAAAAATGGCCGGCTGATGTACATGTTATTGGGAAAGGAATAAATTGGTTTCATAGTGTTATATGGCCTGCAATTTTAATGTCTGCAGGATATAAGCTTCCCGAGACTCTTTTGGTTCATGGATATTTAATTAGTGGTGGAAAAAAGATGAGCAAGAGTTTAGGAAATGTTATTGATCCCTTAAAACTTTTAGAAAAGTATGAAGCTGATAGTGTTAGATATGCTTTGCTTAGATGTAGTGTTTTTGAAGATTCTGATTTTAATGAAGAAATTTTAATTGAAAGACATAATGGGGAGTTAGCTAATAAGTTAGGAAATTTAGTTAGTAGAGTAGGTGGTTTGATTGAAAAAAATAGCACTGAGAAGTGTGATGTTAAATTATTAAAAAAATTAAATGAAAAAAAGATTACAAAACATTTTGAAAAGTTTGAATTAGATAAAGCGTTGAGCGAGATATTTGCATTTATTGATGTTTGTAATGAATATGTTCAAGAGAAAAAGCCATGGGAAACTAAGGATAAGAAAGTTCTTTATGAATTAAAAGAAGCAATTTTGAAGATTGCTGAGTTGCTTTGGCCTTTTATTCCTGAAAGCAGTGAAAAGATAAAGAAAATATTTAGTGGGAAAAAAATTACAAAGCCAGAGGCTTTGTTTAAGAAGATAGAATAAAAAATAAAATAATCAGGTTGATTTAGGTTCTACTTGGAGGATTAATGCTTCCTGAACTAGGTGTTTGTGGGCAAACTAAAACTCTTTTGGATTTTATGCATGCTCCATTTTCACATCCCAGTGTACACACTCCAGTTGTTATAACCCATGAAGCTTTTGTGCTGTTTGAATAATCACAAGAATATTCTGTTAAGTAGTCTTTTATAATTGCTCCACAATTTTCACTGTAAGTTAGATTGTTTCCAGAAGCATCTCTAATTATTATTTCCCCGTAATTAAATGGATCATAATTATTATCTAAATTATATTCACAGCCAAATGCTGGTTGTGGTGCTGATGAGAGGATTAAAAATTCTCCCTGCATTGTTTCATAATGGCACCCCTCATTCCAAGCTTTTATTAATTCCCCTGTTGTAGAAGTGTTCTCTGTTTTAATCATCCCTCCAAGATATCCTCCTATGAAAGCTCCTATTAAAGCTGTAATTGCAACAACCGCCCAAGCATAATAGTTTTTTGAATTATCTTTTTTCATCTTTTCACCCCCTTTCAAATCTTGTTTTCTAGTTTTAAGTTAGAACTATAACTCTCTCTCTCTTTAAAAAGTTTGTTGTAATTTGTGGTTTTTTATAAAAGTTTATATAATTCTGGATTTTAATTATAAATATGGAAGGAATAGTAAATTTTGAAGATTGGATGAAACTTGATTTGCGAGTTGCGCAGATAATTGAAATTGAAGAGATTGAAGGGGCGGATAAATTATATAAGCTTACTGTTGATGTTGGTAAAGAAATAGGGAAAAGAATTATTTGTGCAGGAATTAAAGAATATTATTCACTAGATGAGTTAAAAGATAAGAAGATTGTTGTTTTTGTGAATCTTGCTCCACGTAAAATGAGGGGAATTGAAAGTCAAGGAATGTTATTAGCTTCATCAAGTGATAATCATAAAAAAGTTGTTTTATTAGATCCTGGAAAAGCTGAACCTGGTTGGAAGGTTAGTTGAAATTTATTGTGCCTTTTAGAAACACTTAAAAACTAGTTTTTTTTTGATTTTTTATGAACGCTGTAGATAATAAAGTAATAGAGAAAGAAATTTTAAGTAGGCCTTGGACTATTCCAGAAGCTATGCTTTTACAGGGAGTTCCTACTGGAGAATTAGTTGAAGCTCGTGAGCAATATAGGGTTGCTGCAGAAGGGGCCACTTCAGATATGCTTACTTTATTAGGTTACTCTATTGCCATAGCGGGTTTTTATGCTGGCATGTATTATGGATTGTTTCCATTATTAGAAAAGTTAGGTGTTTAACTTTTCAAACCTAATTTTTTAAGAACTCTTTTGAAAATGTTTTCTTCGTCTTCTTCTGAAGAATAATCTATTTGTAAAATATTTGCCGCTATTTCTTTATATGCACGTGCGGGTTTTGATTTGGGGTGGGTATGTATGACTGCATCTTTTAAACTTAAGGATTTTTGAACATCTAAATCTTCTGGGATCATTCCTAAAATTGGAACCTCCAGCATTTCCTTTACTTCTTCAGGCCGCATTTCTATTTTGTTTCTTTTTACCCTAGTCATAATAACTCCCAATACTGGTTTTTTCATTTGTTCTGCCAATTTTATTGTTTTAAGAGCATCTGTGATTGCAGGCATTTCTGGATTTGTTATTATGATTAATTCATCTGCTAAATCTATTGCCGCTATTGCTTCTTGTCCAAGGCCTGCGGCACTATCAACAATAATATAGTCTGAAATTTTCTTAAAATCTTTTTTAAACTCTTTAATTTTTTCTGGATTTATTTTTTTAAGTTCTTTTATAGATAGAGAAGAAGGCATAATTTTTATCCCTGATTCATGTTCATATACAGCTTCAAATACATCTGCTTTGTTTTGCATTACTTGATTTAGATTTATTGGAACTTCAGGAGAATTTAAATGAAGACCTAAATTGGGAGTTGTCAGATTAGCATCAATGATTAAAGTATCTCCTCCAAAATGATTTATGGCAGCACCTAAATTTATTGCAGTGGTTGTTTTTCCCACCCCTCCTTTTCCAGATGTTATTACAATTACTTTGTTCATTTTAAGTGAATTTTAATAGAGTTAGATAATTTAAAAATCTTTACTCTGCTTATGATAAAAGAAATTGTTTTGTGGTTTTTATAAACTTTTCCACTTTTTCGGCATAGGTTTTTAATTGGTCTAGATTGATGATTATTTCTTTTCCTTGGTAGCTTACTTTAAGGGTCACGTTTTTTCTAAATTCTCCTGTTCTTTCTTTTTTTAGCTCTCTAATCTTTTTGAACATTTCATACATCTCCATTACCTCTAGAAAATTCTTGTCTTTTTTGAAAAGTTTTTTCACAGCATCCACTTTTCCTACAGGATTTGAAGGTATTGAAGAAATCTTTTTTTTCTTTTTTGCGTATTTCAAAAGAGAATCAATACTTACATCAATCATTTCTTTCCATCTGAGAAGGAGATTAACAATTACATCGCAGGTTTTAGTATATTTTAAACTTACATAAAGCAGATGGTCTGCACTTATTTTTTCTTGTATTATATCTTCCATGCACAATAGTCTCTAACTTTAACCTCAATAATGGAGTTAGAAGTGTATTTTATTAGGCATCTGGTCTTTTTATATTTTGCCAATAATTGTATTTTTTGATAGTTTTTAATTTTTTAGAGTATTTTTTGTTTTTGCCAAAATATTTTTAGTTAAGCTAAGAAATTCTTTGGTTTTTTCTACTGTGATTATTTCTTGTTTCATGTTTTCCGAGAGGATAACTAATTTATTTTCTTTCATAAATTCTGCTGCACTTTGTTTGTGTTTTTCCACTATTTCAAATAAGTCTAGGATTGTTTTTATTTCTTGTTGAGAAATATTGTATTTTTTTGCACATTTGTCTTTAAATGTTTGAAAGTTTGTTTTTGCATCTTTATAGAGTTTAATTCTTTTGTAAATATACTCATATTGTAGAATTGCATTTATACAATTAGCAATAGCTACTTTTGATTCTCTTAAAATTTTAAGTAAGATTTTTTTATCTTTGACTATTGGGAAAGTTATATAGAACATGTGATCAATAGTTTTTGTGATTTTTTCGGCTTCTTGGAGATATTCAAAGAATTTTTCCATTAATTTAAAAGGTATTTCAAATTAATATGGATTTTGGTGATTAAGAACTAAGCTTCATAATAGCATCAGCAAGATCTCCTGTTTCTTCAAGAGCTGCTTTTGCTTCTTCTTTTGATTTCCCTGTTTTTTCTGCAATTGTGTCAACATCTTCTTGGTTTATACCCACTTCAGGAGTTTCTTCTCTTACTTCTCCCGCAATCTGAAAAGTTTCTTGACCTTGCATCTTGATTTTTGTCACTTGAGCAGGTTGAATTATTAGGTTAGATCCATCAGATTTGTGAATTGTGACTTTTTCTGTATTAATTTCTTCTTGAGCTATTCCCATCTGCTTCATAACAGCTTGCATTTTTTTTGGGTTCATTCCTCCGAACATTTTAACCGTAGAATAAGCTTAAACCAATTCTAAAAGCAATTATCAATATTACAAATCCTATTACGTGAATTGGTTTTAGTGGAAATTTACTTTCATACTCTTCGCTATATCTCATTAACCCGCCAAATGCTCCGGGCATGCTTATTGAGGTGTTTTCTGCCATTGTAGTAGTAGAAATAGATAGTTTTTAAAAGTTTTTGTGGGTTATTTTTCTATGGCTAAATATGATTTTGGAAAAGTAGAAGCAAAATACAAAAAGTATTGGGAAACAAAGAAAATTTACAAAACTGATGCTAAAATAAAGAAGGTTTTTGCTGTTGATACTCCTCCACCAACGATCTCAGGGGATATGCATATTGGTCATGCTTTTTCTTATGCTCAACAAGATTTTTTAGCAAGGTTTTGGAGAATGTATGGGGGGGCAGTATTTTACCCCTTTGGAACTGATGATAATGGGCTTCCTACAGAGAGACTTGTTGAACGTTTAAAAAATATTAAGAGTAAGGATATGTCAAGAGCAGACTTTATTGAACTTTGTTTAAAAGCTTTGAAGGAAATAACCCCAAAGTTTATTGATGGATGGAAAAATGTTGGAATTTCTGCTGATTATAGTGTTTATTATTCTACCATAGATGAGAATTCTAGAAAAATCTCTCAAAAATTTTTTATTGATTTAGTTAAAAGTAAAGATGCTTATAGAAAAAAATTCCCAACAATTTGGTGTCCTGAATGTCAAACTTCGATTGCTCAAGCAGAATTAGAAGATAAAGAAAATAGTAGTTTATTCTCTACACTAAAATTTAAAGTTGGAAAACAAGATTTATTAATTGCTACAACAAGACCAGAACTTTTAGGAGCTTGTGTTGCTGTTTTTGTTCATCCAAAAGATAAAAAATATAAAGAATTTGTAGGAAAAAACGCAGTTGTGCCTTTAATTGGTCATGAAGTTCCTATTATTGCAGATGAATCCGCAGATATGAAAAAAGGAACAGGTGTTTTAATGGTTTGTAGTTATGGAGATAGGTTTGATGTAGATGCAATTAATAGGTATAAGTTAGAACCGAAAATTATGATTAATGAAAAAGGAGAAATTACTAAAGGAGATTATAAGGGGCTAAGAATCAAACAAGCAAGAGCTAGGATTCTTGAAGATTTGAAAAAAGCAAAATTGGTTACAGATCAAAAAGAAATTATGCATGTTGTCAATACTCATGATAAATGTGGTACAGCGATAGAGTTTATTCCAACAGAACAATGGTTTATTAAAATTTTAGATAAAAAGAAAATTTGGATCGAACAAGGCAAGAAAATTAATTGGTATCCAAATTATATGTACAAGAGATATGAAAATTGGATAAAAGGATTGGAGTGGGATTGGAGTATCTCTCGAGATAGGCATTTTGGGGTTTCTATTCCTGTTTGGTATTGTAAAAAATGTGGAGAGGTTATTTTGGCTGAAGAAAAAGAACTTCCAGTTGATCCTTTGCAGATAAAGAAAAAATGTCCTAAGTGCGGGGAGAATGCTGTAGCAGAAGAAAAAGTTTTAGATACTTGGGCAACTTCTAGTCTAACCCCTCAAATTTCCAGCTCTTTAATCAAAAATAAGTTTGCAATTCCTTATTCTTTAAGACCTCAGGCTCACGATATAATTAGAACTTGGGCTTTTTATACAATAGTTAGAAGTTATTTACATGAAAAAAAATTGCCTTGGGAAAATGTAATGATCTCTGGTTTTGTTAAACTTAAAGGGCAAAAAATGAGTAAATCTAAGGGTATTTCAGTTGATCCTCAAAAAGTAATTTCAGAATATGGTGCAGATGCATTAAGATTTTGGGCTGCGGGGTCAAAACTTGGAGAAGATTTAGATTATCAAGAAAAAGATTTAGTTACTGGAAAGAAATTTGTTACAAAATTGATTAATGCTTCTAAGTTTGTTTTTATGAATCTTGAAAAATATAAAGGACAAAAACCTAAAAAATTAGAAGTAATAGATAGAGTATTTTTAGATGAATTAAATGTTGTTGTTAAAGATGTTACTGAAGCATTTTTAAGATATGATTATGCAAGAGCTAAATTTGAAGTTGAGAACTTTTTTTGGAAAATGTTTTGCGATAATTATTTAGAGATTGTTAAAAAAAGAGTCTACAAGGGAAAAGGTGAAAAGAAAAAATCTGCGCAATATACTCTTTATCAAAGTTTGTTGACTATTTTGAAGTTGATTGCTCCCATAATGCCTTTTGTTACAGAAGAGGTTTATCAAACTTATTTTAAGAAAAATGAAAAAGCAAAAAGCATTCATCTTGAAAAATGGCCAAAGTTTAAGGAGATAAAAAAGAAAGATGTTAAAGAAGTTTATTTTTTTAGTAGTTTAGTTGAGCTTCTTTCTAAAATAAGACAAGAAAAGACAAAAGCTAAAAAGGCTATGAATATTGAATGTATTGTTACTATCCCAAAAGCAGATAAAGAAAAGTTAAAATATTTTTTAGATGATTTGAAAAATGTTATGAATGCTAGGGAAATAAAAACTGGGAAATTTGGGGTGGAGATTGTGTAAAATGGTAGAAGTAAAAGTTTTAGTTGAAGGTAAACATGAGCCTATAAATGAAGAGAAGTTAGCGATAGGTTCTACAGTTACTTTAATTAAGGGTGAAGAGAATATATTAGTTGATACTGGAAATTTTTTAGATAGAGAAAAGATATTGAAAGAATTGAAGAAAGAAGATTTAACTTCAGAAGATATTGATAAAGTGATTTTGACTCATTTACATTTAGATCATCTAGTTAATGTTGATCTTTTTAATAAAGCGAAAATTTATATGAAATTTAGGGGAGGAAAAAATTATCCTGGTCAATATCATGTTTTGTCTAAAGGATATGTTACGAGATTTGATTTATCAGATGGAGTTGAAATTTCTAAAGATGTGTGTGTTATTCATACTCCTGGGCATTCAGAAGATCTCATTTCTGTTGTAGTTAATACTGATAAAGGAAAAGTTGTTATTGCTGGAGATGCGATCTCTACTAAGGATTGGGCCGATTTAACTAAGAAAATTGATTTAACTAAGGTAACTAGTGTAGAAGAATTTGATAACAGCAGAAAAAGAATTTTGGGTATAGCAGATTACATTATTCCAGGACATGGAAAGATGTTTAAAGTAAAAATATGATAACTAAAGACGAACTACAAGAACTTCTTGAAGAACTTGAAGAGTATAGAGGTAGGCAGACAGAGTTAATTACTGTTTATATCCCTGCAGGGTATGATGTAAATAGTGTGCAGAGACAGTTAGAAGCAGAGAAGAGTACTGCTAAAAATATTAAATCAACTGCGACAAGAAAAAATGTTACAGAAGCTCTTGAAAAAATTGTTCGACATTTGAAGGGATTGAAAAAAACTCCTGAAAATGGATTGGCTGTTTTTGCAGGAAATATTTCTAAAGAAGAAGGAAATCAAGATTTACGTTTGTGGGAGGTTGAACCTCCTCAGCCTTTGAAAATTAGAATTTATAGGTGTGATAAAGAATTTGTTTTAGATGCTCTTCAATCAATGTTGGAGGTAGATGAAATTTTTGCTTTGTTAGTTATGGATAGAAAAGAAGCAACAATTGGTTTTTTGGAGGGAAAAAGAATAGAAATGTTGCAGCATATGACTTCTGGAATTCCTTCTAAAGTTAGGGCTGGAGGTCAGAGCTCTCAAAGATTTCATAGAATTACAGAAGGTCTTACAAAAGATTTTTATAAAAGAATTGCAAGTGAAATGAAAACTATCTTTTTTGATAATAAGAAATTAAAGGGGATTCTTGTTGGGGGACCTGTTCCAACTAAAGATGAATTTTTAGATAATGATTATTTAGTTACAAAATTAAAAGAAAAAGTTATAGGAAGAGTTGATATTGGTGACACTGATGAATCCGGATTAAAAGAATTGGTTCAAAAGTCGCAAGAGATTTTATCTGATCAAGAGATTATCCATGAGAAACAAATTCTTGAAAAGTTTTTTGATACTCTTGGGCATAGTCCTGATATGGCTGTTTTAAAAGAACCTGACACAAAACAAGCTTTAGAATATGGGGCAGTGGATGTGCTTCTTCTGTCAAAATCAGTTGATAAAAAGATTGCAAAAGAATTAATCAAAGTTGCTAAAAATATAGGATCTAATATCGAAATTGTTTCTACAGAAACTGAAGAAGGAGATCAGTTTAAGAATTTGGGGGGGATTGGAGCTATTTTAAGGTTTAAAGTATAGAATATAAAAAAAAGAAAAGAGGAATTAAAAACTATCCTTTAACTCCAAATTAATCCTCATTATAGTCTATTTTTAATAACTTATTTTTTTTTCTAATGCTTTTTTATGTTCTTGTTTGCTTTGTTTAAGTCTTCCAAGTTCATATATTCCTGAAGCTAAATTAGTCAATCCTAGGATAGCTAAAGGGGCATAATCTTGACTTTCCATACAGTATTTGATTAAATTTATTCCTCCAATAAAATCTGTTGCTATCCCTGCTATACCAAAAGTAAATTGACCTAGGTCTCCTGTGCTATACTCAGTATATTCTTTTTCTCCGTTGAGTATTCTTTGGATGTTTGATTGACTATTGGCAATTTTTCTTATAGATGTTGGAATTCTAAATGGTGCTGCAACTATTCTGTAAAGAGTAGGAATTCCCGATTTTATAAAATCAAGGGGATATTTTGAAATTTCTTTAACTTTTCTTCCAATCTTTTCTTCAGCAGACTTGTATTTTCCTTTGGAATGTTCTTTATTTGTATCTGGCATTTTATTTTTTCCTTGTTTATTGTGTCTTAACTACTAAGTAGTTATATTTTATAAGATATTTTTGTATATTAAAGTTTGTTTGTAAAAATTGGCAAAAAAGAGCAATACTTATATAATCTTGATGTTTTTGCTTAATAATATGGGAAATAATGAGCAAATAAAATTAGACAAGATTGACAGAAAGATATTGTTTGAGTTGGATAAGAACTGTAGAATTTCTACTATAAAACTTGCGAAACTAGTTAGAAAGTCTAGACAGGCTGTTGAGTATAGGATCAACCATCTAGCACAGAAAGGAATTATTACAGGTTTTCAAACAGCAATAAATCCTCATAAACTTGGTTATAAACTATATAAGTTTTATCTAAAATTAAGAAATGTTCCTGAGGAAAAAGAAAAATTATTGGCATATTTGAAAAACTCAGGGATAGTTTATTGGATGGGAGAGTGTTCTGGGAGCTGGGATTTAATCTTTGCTATTTTTGCCAGAGATGATTATGAATTGTTTGATTTTAAAAATGATCTTATTTCAAAGTTTCATAAAATTTTGATTGAAGAAGAAGGGCAAAACCTATTGGATGTAAAACAATTCTCAAAAAGGTATTTAACTGATAGTCTTGTTGATCCAGTAATGTTTGGAGGAGATGTTGTAAATAATGAGTTAGATAAAATAGATTACTTAATTCTTGAAAAGATAGTAAATAATGCGAGAATTTCACTTGTGGAGTTAGCAAGTAAGCTAAAATCTAGTGCTTTGATTATAAAAAGAAGGCTTAAAAAAATGGAAGAAAAAGGGATAATAATCCAGTATAGGATAGGGATTGACCTAAAAAAATTAGGGCTAGAATTGTATAAGGCAGTGATTAGAATAGATAGGTATAATGTTGAGGATCAGAAAAAGTTGTTGCAATTTTTTTCTAGCTTGTCTCAGATCCAGTATTTTATTAAAAATCTTTGGACAATTGAACCAGAGTTAGTTGTGAAAGATTATAATGAGTATTATTCTGTAATAGAAGATTTAAAAAAACAATTTCCCAATGTTATCAGAACAGTAGATTTTGTTTTAATGAGGACTGATGAATGGACTCCTGGTTTTAAGAATTTGTTTAAAGGAAAATGAGATTTAAGGTTTAGTAAGTTTTAAATAGTGCTTCTTTTGTTCAATTCAATGATTAATTTATGTGCTATTCAAGGAATTGTTGCAGGAATAAATAAGAGATTTAAAGAAGAAGTTGTTCCTCTTATAAAATCTGGAGATTTTTCTAATGCCTATAAGATAATGGATTCAAGAATTATGAAACATTTGCAATTAAATTCTAGAGATATAACTTTTAAAATTCATTGTGGATTGTCTTATTTGGAATATGCAGAGAGTGTTTGTGAGGATCTGAAGAGTGAAAGAGAGCCTGTTTGTCTTGAAGAGTTTTTAGCTTATTCTGCTCAAACAACCCTTCCTAATAAAATAGATCAATAATCCTTACAAATAATCTTTTTAAAAAAGATTAGACAAAACCAGAGTATAAAAAACTTTAAATTCTTTGTATTTTTCTACTTTTACATGCCAAGCAGTGAAACGATAAAAGAGATTGACGAAGCTCGTGAGAAAGAGGATTTGAAAAGAATAGAAGCAGTTTTATTTGTCTCTGGAAGATTTTTAACTATGCAAGATTTGATAAGTCTTTCTGATTTAAACCCAGTGATTATTACTGACTTGGTTGAACAATTATCTGAAAAATATGAGAAAGGAGATTCTGCCTTAAGAATTATTGAGAAAAATAATATGTGGAAAATGGATGTTAAACCAGAATATTCCGATATAATTAATCGTTTAGCTACGGGTAGTGCCGAATTTTCAAAAGCAGAGCAAGAAACTTTAGCGATTATTGCCTATAAACAACCGATTAAGCAATCTGTTATTATTAAGATTCGGGGAAACAAAGCTTATGATCATGTGAAAAAATTTGTTGAATTAAGTTTATTAAAAAAGAAAAGAATTGGGCATACACATGAATTGAGTTTAAGTGAAGAGTTTTATGATTATTTTAATATAGAAGATAATAATCCCCTGAAAAAGGAAAAAGAGAGTGAGGTTGATCAAGGAGGTCAATCAGAAATGGTTGATGTTGGGGGAGGTTAGATTGTGGAATTTGTTACTGGAGTTTATTTGGGATTGATGTTTCTTTCCTTGTATATGTTTTTCTTTTTTGTGTTGTTGACCATAAAGAATCGGGAAGAATTTTTTTCTTATCCTAAAACTAAAAAGCAGTATTCTGTTAGTGTTGTTGTTCCTTGTTATAATGAAGAGGCGAGCATTTCAGGGAATATTTTATCTTTAGTAAATTCTGATTACCCGGGTTTGAAAAAAATAGTGGTGGTAGATGATTGTAGTACTGATGGTTCTTGGAAGCTTATCCAGAAATTAGCTAAAAAATATCCTAAGGTTTTAGCTGTTCAAACTCCAAAAAATACAGGAAATGCAGCAGGTGCAAAAAATTATGGCGCTAAATTTGTTGATACAGAATTAATTGGATTTAGTGATGCAGACTCTCATCCAACTAAAGAGGCTATCGGGAGGATGATGGGTTATTTTGACAATCCTCAAATGGGGGCAGTAACTTCTTTGGTGGTAGTTAGAAATTGCACAGTTAATTTGCTTTCCAAACTTCAAGCTATTGAATATATGATTTTTAGTTGGAATAGAAAAATTACTGATTTTCTTAATAGTGTTTATGTTACGACTGGACCTTTGAGTTTTTATAGAAGTAAGCTTTTTTTTGATATTGGAGGATTTGATACTAAAAGTATGACTGAAGATATTGAAATTACTTGGAATATTATTTCTCATGATTATAAAACTGCCATGTGTCTTGATGCAAGAATCACTACCGAGGTTCCTGTTAAACTTAAACCTTGGTTTAGACAGAGGGTTAGGTGGGGGATTGGGGGGTTGCAAGCAATTGCTAAATATAAAGAGTATTTTTTTAAAAAAGGAATGTTCGGATATTTTGTTATCCCTTGGGTTAGTTTAAGTATTGTTTTAAGTATTGCTAGTTTTTGTTTTTCTTGGTATCTTTTATTTAATACTTTTGCAGCCCGTTTTTTGACTGTAGGCTATTCTATTGTGGCAGATACAGCTATTTTTCAAATGCAAAATCTTAATTTTTATCCTTCTGTGATGATTTTCTTTTCTTTAGTATTATTTACTACTTCAATGACTTATTATCATTATGTGCTTTATAGGACACATTTTGAAGAGAAAATTAGTATCAAAAGGTTTTTTAAGTTAGTATTTTTTGCTCTGGTGTTCCTGACAATTTACCCGATTGTTTGGTTTGCCGCAATTTATAGATATATACGGAAGGATTTCAAATGGTAAAAATTTTAGATAATAAACATATTTTTTGGCAAGCATTTTTATTAGCTTCAATTGTTTTTTGGATAGGTCTTTTACTTGGAATATCTTTTGAAAAATCAAGAATAAATGAAATAGAAGGATTTTATTTTGATTCTGAAACAGATTTATTTGATTTTGAATTATCTACTGAGCTTGTTTATGGTTCTAATTCTTCTTGTGATATTTTGTATGGGGAGAGTGTGGTTTTTGCAGAGAAAATTTTTAAAGAAGCTTCAAAATTAGAAAAATATGATGATTCTAATAAAATAACTAAAGAATTAATCTCGCTTCACAGAAGATATGATTTGTTAAGAATTTTATTATGGCAAGATATTGCAAAAATAAATCAACAATGTGAAAATAAAGTTAATATAGTTGTATATTTGTATCAATATATTGATCCTTCTTTAACTACTAAAGCAACTCAAGGAGCAATGAGCAATTCTTTAATAGAATTAAAGCAAAAATATAAAAATCAAATTATTTTGATCCCAATTGCTGTTGATACTAATGTTGCTTCTTTAGATTTTTTAAGGAAGAAATATGGTTTGGAGATTATTCCTACAATTTTTGTTAATGATGAACATGAATTTAATAGTTTAGAAGAGATTTCTAATATAGAAAGCATATTGTACAATAGTTCTGATTTAGAATAGAAATATTAAAAAGAGGGTTTTTGTTCAAGTAAAAATGGCAGAATGCTATAAATGTGGAATTTCCGGAAATGAGGCGAGATTATTTGATGCTATTACTAAAGAAGGAATTTTTAAAATTTGTAATAAATGTCTTGGAGAAGAAGATATCCCGGTTATAAGAAAGCCAACCACTTTTCAGCTTAAAGAATCTGAAAAACCTCCAACAGTCTATGAAAGACTTTCCAGGGTGGCAGGAATTAGTTCTGAAGAACATAAAGAAAAGTTTTCAAGAGCTCATGATGAGAAGAAGCAACTTTTGGAAAAACAAGAAACAACTTTAAGAGAGATTGTGGATAGAAATTATGAGGAAAAAATCAAAGATCAAAAAAAAGAAGAAGCTGGTCAATTTCAAGAAAAGCCAAAAAGAGCAGATTTAATTGATAATTTTCATTGGATTTTAATGCGTGCTAGAAGAAGAAAAAAACTAACTCAGGAGCAACTTGCGAATGAGATTGCTGAATCTAAGACTGCAATTGAAATGGCTGAAAAAGGAATTTTACCTGAAGATGATTATAGACTTGTAAATAAGCTTGAGGTTTTTTTAGGTGTTAGAATTATAAAACCAGAAGCTAGGCCTGAACCCGCAAAACCCAAATTTGGTCTTGATGAGAATACAACCAAAGAATTAACAATTTCCGATTTAAAAGAAATGAAATCAGAAATTGAAACAAAGAAAATGAGCCAAGAGATTAGTGATGATATTCAACTTAATGAAGAATTTAAAATTCAGCTTAATGAGGTTTTAGCAGAAGACAGACCAGAATTTGTTGAAGGGGAAAAATAGATAACTTCTAAAGCATATGTTTGTAATGTTATTAATTATTTATTGATTTTTTAAGATAATGAAATTATATAAATATTTAAAAATAGTTTTTTATATTTTAGGTTATGGGATTGGAATCTTGTGGGGAACATGATCTTGGCGAGTGTATTCCTGTTCGAGTTATGAATAGGGGTTTGGTAGAGGGAGATTGTTACTTTTTTACTGTAAGCAGAAAGGCAGCTATGGAAAAAGCTAGATATTGTGGTTTTAATCCTGTTGGAGTAAAGGAAATTTGTCTTGAGGAAGTTCCTAGGGGGGGCAGTTATGATGAGGCAGTAAAATGGGCTCAAGGTCATAAAAAAACAGGTAATCTTGTTGAAGATGCTTGTTTTGTGTCACAAGAAAGAAGAGAAGAGTATTCTTCGGTGATTCTTGTTACTGCGGATGTTAACAAATTTAAAAAAAGAAGAAGATCAAAATGATTTTTATATAAAGGGAAGATTTATAAAGCATTTTAGAGACTTCTAATTATGGAAATCAATATTCTTAGCTCAGAAAAAGACGAAATAGAAGTTCAAGTTGAAAGTTTAACTTTAGTTGAGATTCTTAGAGTTTATTTGAATAAAGATTCTAGTGTAATTTTCGCAGCTTGGAAAAGAGAACATCCAACTCAAAAGCCAATTCTTAAGGTGAAAACTAAGGGGAAAACACCTAAAAAAGCAATTAGTGATGCTGTTAATGCTGTTACAAAAGATTTAGATAAAGCTTTGGCTGACTTTAAAAAGATGAAGTAATTCTAGTACAATGATACTTTGATTTGGCCAATTTTGGACGAATCACCAAAAACATTGAAGATGTTTTTGAAACACAGCAATTCTTATTAATTCTCGATATCTTTGTAAAATATCATGGAAGCTAAGACAGAGAAAGTTTCTGCAGGGAGTTTTGATTTAAACAAGTGGCTTTTTGGGGGTTATGAAAAAGGAGTAATTAGTATGATTGCTGGACCTCCTGGAAGTGGTAAAACTAATTTTGGAATTTTGGCTGCATGTAGTCAAGCTAAAAAAGAAAACAAAGTTCTTTTTATTGATACTGAGGGGGGATTTAGTCCAGAAAGGGTTAGACAAATTGTTGGAGAGAATCATGAAGAGATTTTGAGAAATATTCTTCTTTTAGAGCCAAAGAGTTTTGATGAACAGAAAAAAATATTCGATAAAATTTTAGCTCAGGTTAAAAAAGATCATGTTAGTTTAATTGTAGTGGATGGGATGGCAATGTTATATAGGTTAGAATTAGGGGATGCAATCAACATTGGAGAGTCTGATGTTATTAGGGAGGTTAATCGAGAAGTTGCTAAGCAAATGAGAATTTTAGCAGAGGTTGCAAGAAGAGAAAACATAGCTATTATTATTACTAACCAAGTTTATAAGGGGTTTCAATCTGAAGAAGATTGGAAGAAAGGCAAAAAAGCAGAAATGAATATTGTGGGGGGAGATTTATTTAGATATTGGAGTAAATGTATTATAGAACTTGAAGTAGATGGAAATAAAAGAAAAGCTGTTTTATTAAAACATAGAAGTTTGCCAAAAAAAGAACTTGCTTTTGATATTCGAAATCGTGGGGTTTTTCGGAGAGGTTGGATTTAGTATCTAAATTCTTAAAAACTAAATATTTATTGTTTTTTAATGGGCATTAATCAATATCCTCAAGAATTTAGTCAGTGGTATGATAGAATAATGCAAGCAGGATATCATGATCATGTTCAATCCGCAAAATCATTAAATCTTTTATTGCCAAAAAAAGCAAGTGTGCTGGAATTGGGAATTGGAACTGGTCTTTTGGCTGAGAAATTAATAAAAAAAGGACATAGAGTTGTTGGAGTTGATTTTAGTGGAACTATGTTGGAGATCGCACGAGAAAGATTAGGGCCTGATGTTAAATTATATAAACAAGATGTAGTGAATTTAGAGGTTCCTGGCCCCTATGATGCTGCTATTTCAAATGAGGGGGTTTGGGCAATTATGGACGATGGAGTAGAACCTTTTTTAATAAGTCATATTGTAACTAAAAAACAAAATGCACAAGCATTAAAATCTTTATCAAGTAAGTTAAATTATTGGTCTCCCTTACTTATTGGAATTAAGGAATTAGATGATTTTGATGGTCTTAATTTGGGGGAAGGAGTTAGTTATGACGAAGAAGTAGAAGTTGGGGCAAGAAAGGTGAAGGTTCAATATCAAGTTAAAAAAGGAGATAGAGTTTTGGCTTCTCATCATGTTCAATTTAGAAAATTTACTTTAGCTGAAATGATAGATTTAGCTTGTGAAAATGGGTTTAAAAAATCTGAAAGTGTTGGAAATGCAAATTGGGGGGGTTTGTTGAAGAAAGGTTAAATTTCTTCTATTGTTAAGTCTTCTATAGATTTTATTCTTGGATTTTGATCAAAATTTGCAATTGCGACTGTTCTATTTGTTCCATAGGCACAAGAAGTGAAAATTGTTAAAGCTTTATTATTGTACATTGATCCCTCAGCTCTAGGATCGTGGCTTCTAATTAAAACCGACTTTCCTACCCGAGCCATAACTCTTGCAAAATACTCTGGTCCAAATCTCGCTCTTGTTCCCCCCCAAATTCCTTGCCCATCTGCACCAGACTGTTCTGTTAAGTCCCCCCAAACTATTGCTTTGAAGTTAGGATCTTGGGGGAGAAGGTTGTCTATTTCTTTTAAGTCATTTATATTTGGTAATGCTCCATGTAAGGCAATGATATCCCCTACAGAAATTGCTAATGGGAATTTGTCAAGTGCTCCCACATATTTTTGGAGTTCCCCTTCATTTAAGCTAAGCCAGAAATCTGCCGGGGAAAAGGGTTTAAGATGAAATGTTTCATGATTTCCTTTTAATAGGTGGATTTGTGCTTTGTTTTTTCTTTGTATGGTTAGTAAAAAATTAAGGTTCCCCCTACTGTCTGGGCCTCTATCCACATAATCTCCTAAGAAACATATTCGAGTATTTGGGTTTAGATAAGAATTAATAACTTTTTGACTTGCCTCTAAATCTCCATGAGTATCTCCTACAAAGACCACTTTTCCTTTTGGCTCTAGAGTTATTAAACCCATAAAAAACTATTTTTTGGAGCCTTTATAAACATTGAGTTTTTAAATCTACCTTAAAAGTAATGATAAATTAATATAAACTTCTATTGGTTTTTGTTTTCATGGTCGGGAATATAAAATTTGAAGTAATTAAGAAATTATCTGATGTTAGATTTAGATATAAGGATGTAAAAAGAATTTCTAGATTGGATTCAAATAGTCCTCCAAGTGTTTTTGTTGGTTCGAAGTTAAAGTATCCTTTGGTTAATGTGGGGATTTTAAGTCCTTTAGAAAGAGATGAAGATGCTTGGGTTTATGATGATGCTAAATATTGGGCAGAAAAAGATTTTGGGATTCATGATGTAATGAAACTTAGGGATGGTTTGCTTAATTCTAGATTTCAATCAAAAGTTCAAGATTCAAGATTAAATAAAAAATTTGTGCAGATTGCTCAAGAAGTTGCTTTAGCTTCTAAGCCTGTTGATGTTGAAATTCATTTGAAAAAAGAGATTAATGTTGGAAGGAAAAAAGATAGGGTGTTGACTCCTCATGGAATGCGAGCTGGTTTGAAAAAAGCTAGAGTTACTGAAAACGTGAAAATAGATTGGAGGGTTGATAAAGTTGTTAATGATGAAATAAAATCTTCAGAAGGTCTTTCTTATTTATATAAAAATAAATTTAGTGAATATGTTTTAAGTAAAATTCTTAGTGTTGGGGTTTTAGGTTTAAAGAAAAATAAAAGACTTGTTCCAACAAGATGGAGTATTACTGCAACTGATGATACTTTGGGAAAGCAGATTATTAAACAAATTAAAGATTTTAAGTGGATTGAAAATTATGAACTTTTTTATGGAAGTTTTATGGGGAATTGTTATGTTGTTTTATTATTTCCTGGAGTTTGGAGTTATGAGTTATTTGAATTATATTTTCCTGGAAGTGCGTGGAATCCTGCTAAAGACATTAAGGCATCTACTGATATAGAGTTTTATGAAGGTAGAAAAACCTATGCTTCTAATTGTGTTGGAGGATATTATGCTGCGCGGTTACCTATTTTAGAATATCTTAATAAAATTAAAAGGCAAGCTAGTGTTTTGGTTATTAGGTTGGAGACCCCTAGTTATTGGGCAAGCATGGGGGTGTGGGTTGTACGCGAAAGTGTAAGAAAAGCTATGTCTAAAAAACATTTAGAATTTGATAATATTGATGAATTTGCAGATAGTGCTAGAAAGGTTTCAATGATAAAATACGGTTTTGATAATCAGAAGATAATTAATCAAAGTAAGTTATTAGAAAAGATTAGAACTCAGAAAAGTTTAAGAGATTGGATTTAGAAATCAGTAATAATTCCATTATCTGGATCATAATTTGTTCCATAATTGGTAATTCCTTTTTCAGGAATATCTATTTGTATAGCAATCATCCTCTCTTGAAAATCTCCTTCAACTAAAACATGGGTTTTTGGTTTTCTGTCTCCGTAAAGCTGGTATATGGAAGGAAAAATTGGCATGGGGAGTTCTTCTTCTTTACTTTTAACAACATATGCTTTTATTTCATCTCCCTTTTGAAGCATACAATCACCATAAAAATCAAGGAATTTTACTCCTGATTCGCTTTGAATTTCAATTTCTAATAATCTTTGAGTTCCTGATGGAACTTCTCTTGCACTAGAACCAGGACCAATTACTCCATTCCATTCTTGCCTATGGGTAGGAATATTTCTACTGGTAACTTTCGTGACTAATCCTTCTAATTCTGCTATTAATTCTAGTGGACTTTTTTCTTTGGCGAGAATTTCTTCTTGACGTCTTTGATTTTCTTCTAGATTTCTTTTAATTTGTTCTGAAATTATTTTTTCCCGGGATTTTTTACTCATAAATTAATTATATTAAAATTGTTTTTAAGCATTGTTGTGTTTTTAGACAAATTTATAAACACAAACTTCTTGTATATTTTAATTAAAAAGGAGTAGTGATAAAAATGGCTAGTTGTAAATGGTGGGACATAATTTTGCTTGCAGTTATTATAATTTTTGTGCTAGTGGAAACAACAGCATCTAAATGGTTAATTTTTGCTGCAGCTGTGATTTTGCTTATCTGCAAGTTTGCATGTAATCCAGATTCTCGTAGGACTAATGTTCCTAAGATTAAAGCAAAAGCTAAATCAAAAAAGCGTAAAAAGAAGAAATAATTTTATTTTTAGTTTTGTTCTTCTTGTTCTTTCTTTTTTCTATACTCTTCGAGACGTTCTTTATTAGTTTCACATTCTGTATTGAAGCAAATCAAAGATTTTCATTAATCCTTCTTGCTTTCTTCTTCTGCTTTCTTTTTCTTATATGCTTCTAATCTTTCTTTGTTGGTTTCGCAAGAAGAATTAAAACAAAAGAACCAAGGTTTTTTACCTTTCTTTATAGACATTAATATTGGAAATCCACATTTTTCACAAGTTTTGTCTGTCTTTTTTATTAAACTGTTTGGGGGCAGAGAGAAAGTCGTTTTACAATTTGGATAAGCATCACATGCTACAAATTGTCTTCTGGTTTTTCTAGAATAGGTTATTGCTAAGTCACCTTTTTTACAAACAGGGCAAGGACATAATTTGTTTTCTTGTTTTTGTTGTTCTCTTAATTTATCTTGAGCTTGAATAAGTTCTTTTCCTATTTTCTTTTCATTTTTTTCAAAGTCTTTTGAAATTTCTGTGATTGTTTTTTTAGCTTTTTCTATAATTTTTTCTTCATTTTTTTCAAAATCTTTAGAAGCTTTTGTAATTGAAAGCATTGAATCTTCAAAACTTCGTGTTAATTTTTCATCAATAATTACTGGAGAATATTTTTCTAAAGCTTCGATTAAAGAAATTCCTAGGGGGGTGGCTTGAATACTTGTGTCTTTTACATAACCCCTATCATATAAAGTTTCTAGAATTGAAGACCTGGTTGCTTTTGTTCCAAGATTCTTTTTTTCAAGTTCAGAAATTATAGATGCAGGAGAATATCTTTTTGGGGGTTGAGTTTGTTTTTCTTCTATTTTAGAATCAATAATTTTTACTTCCCCTTCTATATCTGGAATTTCTTTTTCTTTAAGTTTAGAAGGATAAATTTCCATCCATGCTTTTTTTCTTATTTCTGAGCCAAGAGTGGAGAAGAGTAAATTATCTACTGTAGCTGAAACTTTTTTCTTATCTATTATTGCATCTTCACAAAATAAAGAAAGAAATCTTTTAACAATTAATTCATATATTTTTTCCTCGTTTCCTGAAAGAATTTGAAATTCTCCTGTTGGATGAATTGAAGGATGAGCAGGATCTGTTTTTTTACCTTGGATTGGCTTTTGTTTTTTGATTAAATGTTCTACTTTATATTTTTTTGCAAGTTTTGCAAGAATTGGTTTATATTCTATTGAATCTGGAAGTTGTTGGCTTGAAGTTCTTGGATATGAAATTAATCCTGCAAGATATAATGATTGTGCTGCTTGAAGAGTTTTTGAAGGGATTATTCCGTGAAATTTGTATGCTTCTGTTTGAAGGGTTGTTAAATTAAATGGAGGATTTGGAGGAAAAATTTGTTCGCTTTTTTTTGTTTGTGCTATTGCTGTTTTTCCCTTTAAATTTTTGAATTTTTCCAAATCTTTTTTATTAAAAATGTCTTTGTTATGTTTGAGTTCTAGAACATGGTCATTTTTTACTGTTATGAAAATTTGCCAGTATGGTTCTGATTTGAATTTTTGAATTTCTTTTTCTTTTTGTACTATTAGGTTTAATGCAGGACCTTGAACTCTTCCAATAGACATGATTCTAAATTTTCCTGTTGTTTTTATAGCATTCATTAATGCTCTAGAAAGATTAATTCCATAAAACCAATCTAAGTAATGTCTGGTTTCTCCTGCAATTGCTTGTGCCCAATTTATCTGTTTTGCTTGATTTTCATAAGCTTTGTTTAATTCTGCAGGAGTCAGGGTCGAGAATTTCATTCTCGTTGCATCTTTTTGGCCACAAAGAAATCTTACCACATTTAATCCAATTACTTCGCCTTCAACATCATAATCTGTAGCCACTGTAATTTTTCCTGCTTTTTTAGCTAAAGATAAAAGTACATCATAATATTTTTTTGTAAAATCAGCTTTTCTAACTAAATAGTTTGGAGCCCATCCAATATTAAAGATTGGAACATCTGCCCCAGGAATATTTTGGTTTAGTGTAAACAAATGTCCTACTGCACATCCAACAACTATTTTTTCTCCATCCCTATCCACTTCATAATATGGAACCCCTTTAACATTTCTTTTTGTTGATTGGCCTAAAGCAGAAGATATTTTTAGAGCCGCTTGGGGTTTTTCTGTGATTATTAATTCATAGCCATCTTTTTTTAGAGAAATTTTTTGAGGGTTGTAAGGTTTTGTTATTTTTTTAAATTTGATTTTACTTGTTTTTCTTGTTGTTTTTGATTTTTTATAAGTTCTTTTTTTAGGTTTTTTTGAATTCATAGGTTTTGTACTTTCTTGAACTAGTTTTTTATAGGTTTTTTCTACTATTCTTTTAGCTATTTCGGTTTTTTCTACTGGTTTTTGTTTAATTGTTTTTTCAGTTGTTCTTTTTAGATCATTAGTGTCAACTGGGAAATATGTTTCACTAACTTTTTCTTCTCTGGTCTTTTTTGGTTTTTTTGGCATTTTTCTTTTATTAGTGGATTTAATTTGAATTTCCTCTTTTTAAATGCACTTAATAATTCAATAAGTAGAGTTTTTAAGGGTTTTCACTATTTTGGTTTTTAAAGTTTTGGTTTAAAATTATTAATATGGTGGGAGAAAAATTAACTAACTAAGAATTAAGAAATGCTATTTATTCAAATACCTGGCTAACGGGCGCAAAGAGATACTTTAGTAAAATAAATTGTCCTGTTTATAATATCGCAAAAGATTATATGCAAGAGAAACAAAGATAATTACTTATCTGTATAACAATAAATGTAATCTTTACCTAATTGTGCTTTTCTTACTTTTCCAAGATATACTGTTGATTGTTTAAATCTTGTTTTTCCTTATTTATATCTAAAATCAAATAAAAATTTTTAATCTATTTCAATTCCACCATTGTCATGCATTATTGGAAGTATTAGTTTTCCCGAATCAAAAACTGGGAGATTATCTTGCCATGGATGATCTTGCATTATTGGAAGTATCGGTGAATCATCCCAAGGGTGGTCTTTTTCTGTTTTCATAGGCGCACTATCCGCCATAACAGGACCTACAAGTGAAAGAACCAATACCAATGCAAACATTCCAATTAAAAGTTTTTTCATTTTTTCCCTCTTGTTTTAATTGAACCTTTGAAGACCTTTGTATTTAAATAAGTTTTGATAAAAGAAAAATAAAAAAATAAATAAATTGTTTGGATTATTCTTCTTGTGGGGTTACTACTTGTACAGTGTCTATGAAGTAAGTATTTGCTATCCCATTACAGCAATCTTTGAAACATTGAAGATTCATTAAGGATTCACATTGAGTTAAGCAAAGTTGCCATCCTACCCCATTATTGCATCCCATTGGAACTGCAGGAACTGTTTTTGTAGTAGAGATTAAAGATATTGCAGATACTGCAAGGATAAGCAAAATGGCTAAAGCAATTGTTTTTTTCATCTTATTAACCTCCTTCTAGCTCTATAGCACCCATTTTTTGAATATGCCCAGATAAAGAAATTGTTTATTTTTTTGGATTTTAGTTTACAATACATTTGCGTTCAACCCTATTTTTAGGGGGGTTATATAATTTATATAATTATTGGTTGTGAAAAAATGGTTTTAAGTAGACTATCTATAAGTTTTTAAATTACTTAATTTTGATGAAAATATGAACAAAAGAGCTATTGCAAGCAGAGTTGGGCAGTTATTATTAGCCTCTTTCTTAGCTGTTGGTTCATTATCTTGTTCTTCAGGAAGACAAATAACTTCTTACAAACCAGTTAAAAAAATGGAGTTAAATTTTGATTGTGTTGATGTGGATGTAGGAAAATCTTTAGAATCTTTTTTAACTATCCCCCTTATGATTAATGATTCTTTAAGTTATGAGTTTATCTTGGATAGCGGATTTCCTAATCATTTAGCAGTTCCGGGGGGGGTTAAATTTGATATTGGATCTAAAGGATATGTTAGAGTTAATGCTGTTTTTGATGAAGCAAAAGAAAAAGGATTTTCCCAAATTCCTTTACAATCTCAAGATTTTCATGGATTGGGAGGTGGGCGGCCAACTTCTTTATTGGGAATGGGGGTTTTGGAAAAAGTTATTTTAAGAATCGATGAGAAAAATAATATTGTTAGCTTTTATAACCCCCAATATTTTAGTGAAGCAGAGGTTTTAAGTGAAACTAGGGCAAATTATCGGATTAGTGAGGCGGTCCATATTCCTGTTTCCTATGCAAATAGAAGACTAGCGTTTGAAGCAACATTTGGGGCAGGAGAAACAGGTGAAGAGGGAAAATTTAATGGGGTTTTTTATTTTGATACCGGAACTCAAGGAATTATTTTAAATTCAAATTCTACAAAATTTCAATCTTTTGCCAATAAATGTGGTTGTTGGAAAGCTAAACCTGTTGAAGGTATGCCCTCCGGGGTTAAGACCCCCACTTATTTTGGTTGTAAGTTTTCTGGAATAAAAATTGGGGATAAAGTTATTTCTAATGCTTCTTTTAATGGGGCGGCTTATGATTTAAGTTCTGAAGTAGGGGGGATTGTTGGAAGAGATATTTTTAGTGATTGGAAAGTTTATACTTTGATTCCCGGATCTGATGGAAAGACAGGAAAAATAGTTTTACAGAGATAATTGAGTTGATTCTATTTTTTACAAAATATTTATAAGGGGGATATTTGTTGCAATTTTATGGTTGAAGATGAAGGCGCAACAGATTATGAATATTCTAGGCCTGAAGATTCTAGAGAATTGGATGGGCTTGCAGAAGAAAGAATTAATCCAGATTTAAAATATATTTTAACCGATAGTAAATTTCCTCCACTTCATACAAGAGTTGCTTTTAATACTATGAAAATTTTTTGGAATGTTCCTCCTTATCTTTCTATTGTAAGGTTAGGAGTTGGAGGGAAGAGAAAGAAAAATACTGTTTTAAAACCCGGATTTAAATTTTTATTTAGTTTTAGAGGTTTTTGTGGTTCTTATATGTTTGTGGATAATAGAGAAATGACTTTGGACTTGTGCCCCCACAAATTCTTGTAACTGAAGAGCCATATCAAATACAAGGAAACGGAATTGCAAATGTTCAAGTAATCGATCCTGCTAAATTTGTATTGGATCAAAGAAACCCCATGGAAAGACTTAGAGAATTATGTAGTTCTGCTTTGTCTACTGCTGTTGGAAGTAGAAGTTTAGAGGATGCACTTAGAATGAAGGGTAGGCCAGATGCAATTACCTTTGATGCAGATTCTTTTGAAAGAGCTGGAGTGAAAGTATATAATATTATGTTAAAAGAAGCAGATGTTCCTTCGCACATTGAAGATGCTATTTCTGGTAAAAGCGTAAAAATTTTAAATGCAGAAGGAGAAAGAGAATCTGCTGAAATTTTAAGAGATGCAGTAATGACTCATTATGGGCTTAAAGATGATACTGAAATCCGTAGAGTAATGTTGGCTTTAAAGTATCTTGAAACAGTGAGGGGTTCTTCAGATAATGGGGGATCTACTTTTGTGTTACCTCCTTTGGAAGGAATTTTGCAAATGTTTGATAGGGGAATTATTCCTGCAATAGGGCAGAAGGATTAAAATATTTTATTTATCTCTGCAAGCCTTTTTTCTACTCCAATAGAGACGTTAAACATTTTGTAAAATATTTGTGTGATCCATTTGGTCCAAGCCTTATCTTTTATTGTGTAAAAAATAAAAATTTTCTTTTTTAGCTCTTTTGTTTTTCCGCTTGGATTTTTTATTTCTTTTATATCAAAAAATTTAGAATCAATGATTGTTGCTCTTAGGGGTTGTTCTCGATGTTTTATTTCTATTGCTTCTTTGCCGTGTTTGTAATTAAGGGATAAAAGTTTTTTGATGTTTTCTTTTCCAGTAATATCTACCCTACATATGACTTTCATTTTTATTCCTTTTTTTATTAATCTATCTAAGGTTTTGAAAATATTTACCTTATCTTTTTTATAATTTACAAAAGAGAGATTTCCTGAAAAAAATAAAATTTGTTCTTTTGCACTTAGAAGAATTTTTTCAAAATCTTTTAATCTATCAATTGCTATCTCGTTGATTATTTCTTTGTTTTTGACTTCTTTATAATATGCTTTTTTGTCTTTATCTTTTATATGTTGGAATATATCAAATGCCGAAAAATCTTGTTTATTTTTTAAGGAGAAAATTTGTTTTTGCAAATTTTCTTGAAAGACAGTTTGATTTCTTTTTTCTATTGATGCCCAGTAGACTATTTTTAATGCTCCTCGTGTGTTTTTCCTGAAAATCCTTACTGCAAGAGTTCCTTTTTCTTTCATTATTTGATCAATATACCTATCTGCTGTTCTCCAATTTTTGTCAATGTGTTGTGCTATTTCTTGTATACTTCTTGGTTTTGTTCCAACAAAGTCTTGAATTTTCTCTATTAATTGGGTTGTTAACATGTTATTTTAAGAGGTTTTTTGTATTTAAGCTTTATGCAACACTCTTGACACTTTTTGTACAGTAAAATGTATGAATAATACAAGTCTATATAATAATATGAAAAAATTGCAAGGGAGATGTTTAGTGGATTGGCGAGTAAATGGTCAAAAGAACTATGATTCGTAAAATAATAATTGAAGGGCCTGATTGCTCTGGCAAAAGTACTGTGGTTGAAAGAATAAAAAATAAATTAAGATGGGATTCAAAGTCTTTGCATCATCTTGAAGGAGATCAGTTTTCTAGATATTTAACGGAATATGCCTTGGCAGATAAAGTAGTATTTGATAGAAGTCATTTTTCGGAAATGGTTTATGGAGCTTTGTGGAGGGGAGGGAGTCCTTTTACAGATCTTGAAGAACATGTTTTAGAGTTTCTTGCGCAAAAAGATGCAATTATTATTTTTGCTTGTCCAAGTGTTGAATTATTGGAAGAAAGATATCAGGCAAGAAGTTTTGAACAACAAATTAAATTAAAGGAACTAAAAAAAGCTAGAGATTTATTTATTGAAAAAATGTGTGAGATAGGGGCCCTGATTTATGGATCAGAAAGTTATGAAGAACTTGATAAATTAATTGGGGAGGTTGAAAAAAGAGTAAAATGAAATTATATGTTATTCCTGTTGAAAATTCTTGTAATGGTTCTTGCAACTTTTGTATTACTAAGACCAGAAAATTTAAGGAAAAAGAATTTCTTAGTTTAGAAGATTTAGAAAGAACTTTGGATCTTCTGGAATTTGATTCAATTGAAATAACTGGAGGAGGGGAACCATTTTTACATCCCAAGATAAATGAAATAGTAGAGAAATGTGTTAGAAAAGGTAGAACTCAAATTTATACTAATGGGGCTTTATTAAACGCAAGATGGCTTCCTAAAGAATTATCTTTTTTATGTTTAAGTAGAATGCATTATGGAGATGTAGAAAATAAGAAGATTATGGGGGTTGATTATGAGATTTCTGATATTTTTAATTTTCAAATTCCGATTAAACTTTCTTTATTATTACATAAATCTGGAATTCATACTTGTGCAGAAATTTTCAAATATCTGAAGTGGGCTAAAAAAAATAATGTGAAGAAAGTAGTTGTGAGGCAATTATTTGATGAGACTTCTAAAGAGATTTTGGAGAGAGAATTTGTTTCTACTAAAGAGATGGCTAAAAATTTTTCTTGCATAGAAAAAGGAGAGAGTTGTTTTACTTATTTTGCAGGATTAGAAGTGGAATTTGAATTAAGGGCTTGTTCATGTGCAGATGGTAATTATGTCTTAAGGGCAAGTGGAAATGTGTATAAAGGTTGGGGAGAGGAGAAATATGATATTAACAGGAAGTGAAATAAAAAAACAAGTTGAATTGGGAAGAATTCATATTAGGCCCTTTAAACCTGAAAATTTGAATCCCAATAGTTATAATTTTAGATTGGGGAATAAGTTATTGGTTTTTAATGGGGATATTTTAGATTCTGCTAAGGATAATAATTTTGAAGAGGTAATCATCCCCTACAGGGGTTTAGTGTTAGAGCCAGGAAAATTATATTTGGGGCATACTATTGAAGAGATGGGGTCTGATTTTTATGTTCCAACAATGCAAGCTAGAAGCAGTATGGGAAGGTTGGGATTGTATATTTATTTAAATTCAGGATTAGGAGATATTGGGTTTAAAAGACAATGGACCCTTGAATTACATTCTATTCATAGGTTAAGAGTTTATCCTGGAATGAGGGTAGGCCAAATGTTGTTTTGGAATGTTGATGGGAAAATTATTCTTTACTCTGGAAAATATAAAGATGCAAAAGGGCCAGAATCTAGCCAGAGTTTTAGGGATTTTTAAATCTCAAACACTTTGGCTTTTCTAGAAACATTAATGACCTTTGTTTTTCCAATATGTTCTTCTAATCCAGACGCTTCATGAATGTGTGAACAAATTGCGAAATCTGGTTTGAATTTTTCTATTGCTTTTCTTGCTGCAGCAGAACCTTCCCAACCAGAAAATTCTGATTTGGATCCTTTTGGATGAATATGAGTTACCATTATTTTCTTTTTTAAATCTTTAATTTTATTATGACTTTTATTTAAAAGTTGGAAAATTTCATCATCCTTTATTTGATTTATTCCCATGTCTGCTGTTCCTGCCCCAAAAAATCCTACTCCATATTTTGTAAATGAATATCCGTGTAAGTGTTTTGAATAAGGCGCGTACATTTCCGACATAAAAGCAGTTGTTGAAACAGCTTCATGGTTTCCAGGAACAATTAAAATATCTTTTTTAGCTTTAGCAAAAGGACCAATTAAATCTTTTAAAGATTGTTCGGCGAAAGTCAAATCTCCTGCAAGAATAACCACATCAACATTTTCTTTTTTTGCTTTTTCTGCTAATTTTTTTACTAAACCTGTATCTCCATGAATGTCTCCTACTGCTAGAATTTTGGTTTTTTTCTTTTTATTAGATATTTTAACTTGCTTTTTTTTGGGTTTTGTTTTCTCCATATTTTTTGTATGTATTTTTAATTAATAAGCTTTATGAAGTGTCTGTTTTTCACCTACCTATAGTACTGAAAATATATATTCCAAAACATTTAAAAGCACAACACTATCTGAATATATAGTTTAAAAAAATATATCTTCAAAATAAATAAAAAACAATCCAAAAATGAAAGAAAAGACTCTCCATTTGAATACGGAAATCTTTAACTTCCACTTGGATAAAAAAACAAAGCAATCCAAATGAAAGACAATTTTGATATCTTTTTTAGGAGAAAGCCAGCTTTGATGTTGGTATCTTTAAAGAAGAGCGTAAGGATGAGGTATGGTAGTATTTTAGCTAAAGAGGTGGATTGTACATATAGCCATGCAGTGAAGATTTTGCAAACATTGAAGGTTTTGAAATTAGTTGAGTTTGAAAAAAAGGGGCGAATTAAACTAATAAGATTGACTAAGAAAGGCAAAGATGTTGCAGATGCTATTGAAAATATACAAAGTTTAATTAGATAAACTTGATACTATGCCCCTGAAAATAATTTGTGTAGTTCTTAACAGAGTTTATAATCTCTTTTGTTATTTATTACCATAAAATTTAAAAAGAATTTTTCTGATTTTTAATGATGGAAAAAAAGGGGTTTGACACTTTAAAATATCTTGAGGCTCAATCAAGTGAAATTTTGAGGAGAGTTGATAATTTTAATAAATTATATCTTGAATTTGGTGGGAAAATTTGTGATGATGGGCATGCTGCCAGAATTCTTCCGGGGTATGATCCCAATACAAAAGTAAAAATGTTGCAGATGGTTAAGGAGAAAGCAGAAATTATTTTTTGTGTTTCTGCTAAAGATATAGAACAAGGAAGTATTAATGGAAATTTTGAATTGACTTATGAAACAATGACTCTTAAGACTATTAATGATCTCAAATCTTTTGGGTTGGATGTTTCGGCAGTTGTTATTAATAGATTTTCTGGAGAAAAAAGGGTTTTAGATTTTAAAAGATATTTGGAAAATATTAAAGTTAAAACATATTTGCAAAAAGAAATACAAGGATATCCTGCAAATGTGGAGATAATAGTTAGCGAAGAAGGTTATGGACAAAATCCTTATGTCGAAACTACTAAACCCCTTGTGATTGTTATTGGTGCTGCCCCGGGAAGTGGGAAAATGTCTTTTTGTCTTTCACAATTATATCATGATTCTAAAAGAGGAATAAATTCTGGGTTTGCAAAATTTGAAACCTTTCCAATATGGGATTTGCCAATAGATCATCCAGTTAATGTTGGTTATGAAGCAGCTACAGCAGATATAGGGGATGTTAACATGGTTGATCCCTTTCACTTAAAAGAATATAATGTTTCTGCAATTAATTATAATCGAGATATAGAGAATTTTCCTATTTTAAAAAGTATTTTAAGAAAACTTGGAAATGATGTTTATAATTCCCCAACTGATATGGGGGTTAGTAAAACCCGCCAAGGCATTATAGATGATTTTGTTGTTCGAGAAGCTGCTAAACAAGAAATAATAAGAAGATATTTTAGATATAAAAAGGAGAATTTTTTGGGAATTGTTGAAAAAGAAGTAGTTGATAGAGCTGAAAAATTAATGCAGAAATTAGGTTTGAGTGAAACAAATAGGAGGGTTGTGTTGGCCGCTAGAAAGTGTTGTAAAGAGTGTTATGCTGAAGAAAAAGGTGATGCAGGAATTTGTCGTAGTTCTGCTATTCAATTACAAGACGGAGAAATAATTACTGGGAAAAATTCTCCTTTACTTCATGCCGAGTCTTCCACAATAATTAATGCATTAAAATATTTGGCCTTAATTCCGGATGATATTTTATTACTCCCAGAAGAAGTTGTCAAAGGAATAAACGAAGATAAAAAGCGTTTTATTAATCCTTCTAACCCAAATTTAAATGTAAGTGAAATTTTAATAGCTCTTTCTGTTTCTTCTACTATAAATCCTGCCGCTAAAAAGTGTATGGAAAAAATTAATTTATTGGCTGGATGTGAAATGCATACTACTCATCTTCCAAGCAAAGGAGATGAAGATGGACTTAGAAATCTTGGAATAAATATAACTACTGATTCAGAAACTACTTCTATGCTTTATTTAAGGCGATTCTAAAAATAAGTGGCCCTGGAGGGATTTGAACCCCCGACACCCAGATATCTCCGAACAAATTCGGTTCAATTCTGTTGAAAAATCAACGTCTTAAGAGTCTGGTGCTCTGACCAGGCTGAGCTACAGAGCCATGAATGTTTTTTGTACTCCTGAAATCTCAGATGGTTTAGCTTTAGCTTTTGACCAGGCTGAGCTACAGAGCCATGAATGTTTTTTGTACTCCTGAAATCTCAGATGGTTTAGCTTTAGCTTTTGACCAGGCTGAGCTACAGAGCCATGTTGTTTGAGGCTATAGCGAAGACTGGTGCCAGGCCGAGGTGTTACGCGAAATCCATAAGCTTGCGTATCTTCCTGAGCGTGATACCGAGTTGAGCTACAGAGCCATGAATTAATATTAAATATGAAGTTTAAAAGATTACCTATAATCTCTGCCCCACTACAGATTCGTTATTTTTTATTAAAATTTGTCTTCATCTGCAGTCTCTACTCTACCATAGATTTGTTATTATTCATAGAAATTTGTCTTCATCTATAATCTCGCCAAGTATGTCCACATTTTGTACACTTGAAAAACTTGGTTTCTGCCTCATCACTTGATCTTGTTTGAACAGTCCAGAAATATACTTTATCATTACCGCATTTTTTACAGGTTTCTGTGATTATTGGGAAGACTTCCATGTCTTTTTCTTTTATTACTACAACTTCTTTTTTTTCATCTATTTTTTCAGAAGTTTTGATTTTAACTCTACCTTTAGTGGTGTAGTTGCATCTTGGGCAACCATCATTTTTTCTTTTTTGAATAAGTACGGCCCCGCACTTTGGACAAAATTCCATGTTGTTTTTTCCTTTGGAATTTTAAAACCCTTGTTTGTGTGGGTTTAGACAAAATTCCATTGTAGTTTTTGTCTAATTTGATTTAAAAATGTTCCTATTTATTTTTCCTTGCAAAAACCTTTTTCAAAGGGAGTTCTTCCAGGTTCAAAGAAAATTAATTTTCCCCAACCAATATATGGAGCAAGTTTAAAGACAGCTTTCCCAACTAATTGATCTTCAGTTATTTTTTGCTCAAAAAATTGAATTGCTCCAACATTGTCCCCCATTGTGGAGAAAGTGTATTCTCCCTCATTATTTTCCACTTTCATAACTCTATGAATTATTGGATGAGCAGAGAGAGCATTAAAAATTATTACATCTCCAACTTCAATGTTTTTGGGTTTTACCCCCATTATAAATAATATATCTCCTTTGTTAAATCCATTTTTAAAAATAAATTTTTTAAATTCTTGTTTATTTATATTTAGGTCTGAATATTGAGATTCATGTTCTTGCCACCATTGGTCATAATTTGAAAATAGGTTGCCTTCATGATACATGCTGCAAGATTCTACAATTGCTAATGGTAAACTTGTCCCTGTAATTAAACTTAATAATGGAAAGAAAATAAATTTGATTGCTAAAAATAAGAAAATTATTGAAATGATCCACCCCTTAAAGCTGTCGTCTTTCCAAACCACAAACCAAAATTTTTTAAAAAAATTCTTAAACTTTTTCATCGCCCCATTTGTCATTAAGTGAAAAAGAGATTTGGCTTTTTAAAATGTTTTATTAGAAAAAGCGTCCTTTGTTTTTTTAGGGTTTATCACCATAATTTTTAAAAAAGCTTTTGTATTGATGTTTGGTATGAGGAAAAAAACAGGAGTTTCTATTATTGCAAGTTTGGCTGCAGCAGGATTAATTTGGTTAGCTCTTCCAGAAAGAGTTGATGAAGAACCTTCTTTAAAACAACCTTTAAGTTTAGAGTTTAGTGTTGATACAGGTAGTGTTTTTGGGGGGGCATATTTTGAGAATATTTATGGAATTTCTCAATTTGATATTGAAAGGGATAAAACCAGAAGTGCTGAACAACAAGCAATAGATAAAGCTATGTGTGGAAAAGATTATTTGTTTCAAGATTATTTTGAAATTCAACCTTGTCCTGCAGATAATACAAGAGTTCATATTGATTATATTGCTTCTTCTCCTTCAAAAGCTAGTCTTTAAATTGAAGGATAATTTTCCGAAAGATTTTTAAATGTATATTTCTTGTGTATACCTGAGTGTATACATTCGTATAACCTCTTTTCAACCCTACTGGCTGTGTGTTTTTTACACAGCCTTCATATTTCCGAAAATAAAAATGGCAGATATTTTTGATAATCCGATTCTGTGTAAGAAATGCAATAAACAAATGCAAAAACAAAATTTATTTAAAAATGGATTTAAGCTACGCATGATTGTTTGTCCTAAATGTAATGATAAAGTAATTCATCCTATTGATGAAGCAGAATACAATAAATTTATTAACTTAAAAAATAGGGAATTTAAAGTCAAGATGAGACTTGTTGGGAATAGTTATGCTGTTTCAATTCCAAGGGAAATAGTAAATTTTATGAATGAACAAGAAAAGATGATGGACGATATGGTTCGTTTATGTTTTGAGGAAGCAGGAAGATTAAGTTTAAATTTTGATGAGTTGATGGGGAGAAGAAAATGACAGAAAAAGGAATTCAATTAAAGGTTGTTGAAGCAAATCAAGATGATGCATATAAAGGCATTGCCAGAATAGATGCAGAAGTAATGAGAGATTTAGGTATTAGGAGGGGGGATGTTATACTTATTAAAGGAAACCGGGAAACAGTTGCTATTGCTGATAGGGCTTATCCTGCTGATGTTGGGGAAGGGATAATTAGAATTGATGGAATTCTTAGGAGAAATGCTAAAACAGGTATTGGCGATGTAGTTGTGGTTTCTAAAGCAAATATTAAGGAGGCAAAGAAAATAATTATTGCTCCTGCACAAAAAGGAATTATGGTTCAAGGAGATCCAGAAAGTTTAAAGAGAGGGCTTTTGGGAAGAGCCTTGGTTAAAGGGGATATTGTGGATCTTGGGGGAGTTCAAAGAAGAAGAGATCTTTTTAGTGAGATGGGAATGGATGATGAGTTTGGAGGTTTATTTGGAGATATGCTTAGTAATATGGGCATGGGAAATTTAGGGGGGGGTCTTTCTAGAATAAGATTTTTAGTGGTGAATACTAATCCTAGTCAGCCTTGTATTGTTAGTGAAAATACAGAGGTGGTGTTAAATCCTAAAGCAGTTGATATTAGTGATGAGAAAATACCCGAAATAACTTATGAAGATATTGGAGGATTAAGTGAAGAGATTAAGAAAATTAGAGAGATGGTAGAAATTCCAATGAAGCATCCGGAAATATTTGAAAAATTAGGTGTTGAACCTCCAAAAGGAGTTTTATTGCATGGTCCTCCTGGAACAGGTAAAACTCTTTTAGCAAAAGCAGTTGCAAATGAATCAGATGCAAATTTTATCTTGTTAAATGGTCCAGAAATTATGAGTAAGTTTTATGGAGAATCTGAAAAGAAAATTAGAGATATTTTTGAAGAAGCTGAAAAAACAGCTCCAACAATTATTTTTATTGATGAAATTGATGCTATTGCTCCTAAAAGGGAAGATGTTCAAGGGGAAGTAGAAAGAAGAGTTGTTTCTCAAATTTTGACTATGATGGATGGTTTGAAATCTCGAGGAAAGGTTATTGTTATTGGAGCCACAAATAGAGTGAATGCAATTGATCCGGCTTTAAGACGTCCTGGAAGATTTGATAGAGAAATTGAGCTTGGAGTTCCAAATAAAAAAGGAAGAAGAACTATTCTAGGAATTCATACTCGTGGAATGCCTTTAAATAAAGTTAAATTAGATGAAATTGCGAGTTTAACTCATGGTTTTGTTGGAGCAGATTTAGAAGCTTTAACAAAAGAAGCTGCTATGAATGTTTTGAGAAAATTGCTTCCAAAAATGAAATTAGATAGTGAAGAACAAATTTCTCCTGAAGTTTTAGAGAAATTAATTGTTAAACAAGAAGATTTTACTGATGCCTTAAAAATTGTTAGACCTAGTGCAATGAGAGAAGTTTTAGTAGAAACTCCAAATATTTCTTGGAATGATGTTGGTGGATTGGAGAATCTTAAACAAGAATTAAAGGAAGCAGTTGAATGGCCTTTGAAATATCCTGAGAGTTTTGAAAGGATGGGTATTAGACCTTCAAGAGGAATTTTATTATACGGCCCTCCTGGAACAGGTAAAACTCTTTTAGCAAAAGCAGTTGCAAAAGAATCTGAAGCTAATTTTATTCAAATTAAAGGACCTTCTCTTTTAAGTAAGTGGGTTGGAGAATCAGAACAAGGAATGAGAAAAGTTTTTGAGAGGGCTAGACAAGTTGCTCCATGCATTATCTTTTTTGATGAAGTTGATGCTCTTGCTGGTAAAAGAGGAAATGAAACCGGAACAAAAGTTACTGAAAGAGTTTTAAATCAAATGTTAGCTGAAATGGATGGTCTAGAGGATTTAAATGATGTTTTAGTTATTGGTGCAACTAATAGGCCAGACATGTTAGATTCTGGATTATTAAGGCCTGGAAGATTTGATAGGATTTTATTAGTAAATGCTCCTTCAGAAGAAGGAAGATTAAAGGTTTTAGATATTCATACTAAAAAAATGCCTCTTGGAACTGGTAAGAAATTATTAGAAGGAAAAGATAGGCAGAAGTTTTTACAAGAGTTTGCAAGGAAAACAGATGGTTATACTGGTGCAGATTTAGAGGCTTTAGTAAGAGAGGCAGCAATGCTTGCTTTAAGAGAATCAAAAGAAGCTAAACAAGTTAAAAAAGGACATTTTGAGGATGCTTTAAATAAAATTAAACCAAGTGTGACAAAAGCCACACTTGATATTTATAGAAAAGTTGAAGAAAGTTTTTTAAAAAGTGCAAAAGCTATTCTTCCGGTGGATAATAGTTATCTTGGGTAATATAAATTTTTAAATAGTTTTTTGAAGTTAATTTGTTATGGAATTGCCAAAAAAGTTATATCGTTGTCCTCATTGTAAAGGGTTTGAAGTTTATGGAAATAACCATCCACAAACATTAGTAAGAGAAGGAAGTGAAGAAACATACGATGCTTTATCAAGACAATATGAAGGGAAAATTGTTGATAAATTTTGTTCATCTTGCTTTAGTTTGAGGCAATAATCAGACTTCTTTTTTAAGTGTATCCTTGTTATTTTTGAGTGGGAAGTAAGGCTTATAAATGGAGGAAATATTGGATTTTCTATGGATGACTTGGAAGGAGATTTGAAGCAGGTTATTCTTGAATATTGTATTAAGCATCAAGGGCATGAGGTTTCTTTTGCTGAATTTTTCGCCTTATATAGTTCTGTAAATAATTTGGAGAAAAGACTTGATGGGGGGGATGTGGGGAGTTTAATTGAATTAGTTCTTTCTGATTTAGAACAAGAAGGATATTTAGCAAAAACAGAAAGTAGTCCAGCTTCGGGGGGATTTCGTTGTTATAAGATTTTGGATAAAAGAAGTTAGGAGGTTATTATCTTAGGTTTTTTGACGCCCAGATAGAGCGTTTCACCTTTTTTGTAAGGCGTGATTATTGTTTTGTAATATTTTTAAAATTATTAAGTTGTTGTAGTAACTTTGTCTTCAATTAAAAAAGTATTTTCTGCTTGACTTACTTTTGATCCAGGAGTGTCTATTAATTGTGCAAAGTGATGAAGATTTCCATTGTTTTCTAATTGCTTTAATCCAAATAATGCTTTTGTTCCAAATTTTTTAACTAACCACCTTGAACAAAAAGGTAGAGTTTTATATTCATTAATTATAAAGAAGAGAATTTCTCTTGCAATTGGGCTTCTTACATTTTTTGGATCTGTTAAAATATATATGCCTGAAGGTTTTCCATCATGCACTCTTCCAGAACCAGTGGTTGCAAAGGGTTCTATTGCATAAAGACCTTTTTTTAAAATAAATTCTCTATTATCTTCCACATTTGGAACTGTGATTCCTGCATGAAGTTCATATTTTTTCATTTCATGCCCTGAAAGATTTATTACTGTAGAAAAATTATGGGATTCAATTGTTTTTTGAATTACTTTTCCTATTTCATTTGCAGGAATATCCTGTTTTAATATTTTTTCTGCATTTTCTAAAGCTTTTTTTGAAGCTTCAATTAGTTTTTTATTTTGTTCAGAATTTTCCAAATCCATTGAAAATGCTGTATCTGAAAGATATCCATCCACATGAACTCCTAGATCTATTTTTATTAATCCTGAGGCTTTTGTTTCATCATCATGAGAAGGAGTATAATGTGCTGCAATATTATCAATACTTAGATTAGTGGGAAATGCAGGTTTTCCTCCAAGTTCTATTATTTTTTCTTCTATTTTATTCGCAATTTCTAATAAAGGAGCATCTTTTTTCACAATTGTTGTCGCATATTTTTTTACTTGTTTTGCTATTTCTCCTGCTTTCAATATCTTTTCTTTGTTCATATTTTGAGATGGATTTCCTCTTTTATAAATTATTGTATATAAAATCTTAAATATGCAGAATTTTTTGAAGATGTATGAATGAGCTTTATAGTTATTTAAGAAAAGTTTATCCTGATTTTAGGGTTTCTGTAGTTAGTTGGATGAAATATGGATATTATAAAGGAAAATTAGAAAAAGCTCTTAAAGAAATTGGAGAGAACGATCCCAAATTAATGCAATTGTATGAAAGAGCGAAACCTTCTATGGGGAGAGGATTTACAAAGGAATTGGGGAATGGATTGGTTGATAGCGAGATTAATCTAGAAGAAGTTGCAGGAGTTTATAATAGGTTAATGCATGATCATAATCTTTTAGCTTTGTTTAGAGCAATTGAACATAGAATTGATTGGACAGTTGAAGAAGAAGAAGAGATTTTAGAAAAACTTCTTAACAAAGAGTAGTTTAGTTTTTAATTTTCAGTCTCCTATTTTTTGGAATAAAATTAGTTATTTTATTTTCAGAAGCTTTCCCTGTTCCCAAAAGATTTTCTTTGTATTTTAAGATTATGAATCCTTGATTTTTTGTTGAAATGTTTAATTCATTGCCTTGCATAAATTCTTGTGCTTGTTCATCATTTAATTCAAAAATGTTTTTTGTAATTTGGTCTTTGAATAAGTGAATAGCATCAATACTCAATCTAACTTGGTTATTTTGTTCTTTTGCAAAATAAATTCCAACCCTTTCAATTGGAACTGTGTGTTCTAATTGTTTTACTTGTTTATCTGTGAAATCCCCCTGAAAAAGAAAAATTCTTTCTGCTCCACGCTTTACTAACATTCCCGGAATTTCTGAAATTCCGAATTGTTTTTTCAATTTTTTTTCAATTTCTTGTTTTTGAACTTTGTTTAGGATTTGTAGATATGTCATTTTTTCTTGAATTTATTAAAAAGATAATTCTCAATAGATTTTCTTCTTAGGTATAAAATACCAAATATTAGGGCCACTATTCCTAAAAGTAGATAGAATGTCGGATTTGTTAAAGACATTCCTGCCCCAATAGAAGAATATAAAAGATGGCTGGGGATTCTCGCAAATACAGACATTGCCACTAAATATCTTATTTTAATTTTTGTTAATCCTGCAATATAGCAGATTAAATCATCTGGAAAAAACGGCAATAAAAATATAATAAATAAAACTGGAATTCCCCCTTTTTGTATTTTTTTGTCAAATTTATTTAGAGTTTTTTTATTTACTACTTTTTCTACAAAAGGTCTTCCTAATTTTCTAGAGATAAAAAAAACTAAAAAAGCTCCCACCCCAATTCCTATTAATGCATATATTGTTCCTAAAATAATCCCAAATAAGAATCCTCCAACAACTCCTGCTAATTGTCCTGGGATTGGGGCAAATATTACCTGAAGTATTGTGATTCCAATAAAGATTAATGGTCCGTAAATTCCAAATTCTTGAATTGTCTGTCTTGTTTCTTCAGGATTTTTTACTACATTTACTATGGGATCCCATAGGAGTATGCTTCCCAAAATTAGTATTGCTAATAAGATTATGAAATTTAATATTGTTTTATGTGTGTTTTTCATTTTTTCTTAAATTTGGCAATGAAAAATCCTTCTGTGTTGTTATCCTGAGGGTAGATTCTTGCACATTTAGTTACTTCTGAATTATATTTCTGGTTTTGCCATTTGATTATTCCTGGGCGAGGGGTTATAGGTAAGAGAAGAGTTTCCAAGGTTAGTTCTTTATGCTCTTTTAAAATTTCAGATACAACTTGTTCATTTTCTTCTGGAGCGTGGGTGCATGTAGAATAAATTAAGGTCCCCCCTGATTTTAGAATTTCTAATGCTGCAGAAACTAGAGATTTTTGAATTTTTGTTAATTTTTTTATTGTTTTAATATTCCACATTAAATAAGTTTTTGGAGAGCTTCTTAAGGTTCCTTCTCCAGAACAAGGAGCATCTACTAATATAGAATCAAATTGAAAATCTTGTTTTTTTAATTTTCTACAAAAAGCTAAGCCATCTTTTTTTGTTACTATTGTGTTTGAAACCCCACATCTTTCTAAATTTGAAGCGAGAATTTTAATTCTTCCCAAACTCACGTCATTAGCAATAATTGTTCCTGTGTTTTTCATTGTTGCAGAAATTTGAGTGGTTTTGCTTCCTGGGGCAGCTGCAAGATCTAAAATAGTTTCTTCTGGTTTTGGGTTTAAAACCAATACCGGTAGCATGCTTGCTAATTCTTGAATATAGTAGTAACCTAAGAGATGTTCTATTGCTCTTCCTAATTCTCCTGGTTGTAATTCATTTTCTATAATCATGATTTCTGGATAATCTTTCCAGGGTTGATTAATTTTCCATCTTTTAGATTCAAGCTTTTTTTTGAGGTTTTCTGGGGATATTTTAAGTAAATTGCATCTAATAGAACGAACTGGCTCATGTTTTAGAATTTCCATATATGATTTGAAGTCTTTTTTTAGAAGTTCTTGCATTCTTTCTACAAAGAGAGGTTTTGGTGAAGGATTTCGCGAAGATCTTTTAGCATATCTATTACGCGCGGGATGTTGAATTTCTGGAATCTTTTTTTGGGGCATAATTTATTGAATTAAGATAGGTTTATAAATTGTTGATGTTCTTTATTGATATTAGGATGAAACAAAAAATAAGGTGGTACCATTATCTTGTGTGGATTTTGGGGGCCATAGCCATACTTTTATTAGTTTTTCAAATAATTAGGACTCTTTTGGCCTAAGATGAAATTTTCTAGTTTTTTCTCAGTTATTTCTCAATTGATTAATTTCTTAATTTTTATATATTTTTCAATTATATTAATAAAAATAAACTTTTTGGATGTTCCTGGGTTATTGATTAGTGCATTTGGACTTATTATTTCTGTTGTTGCAAACATAATTTCTGTAGTGGAAAAGTAAATCTTTATAAATTATTAATTCTATTAATGAATTATGGGAAAGGGCTTTTGGGAATTATTTGGAGATTCTATTAGTGAATATGGTTCTAAATTTGTGATTATTCTAAAGACTTTTTTATTTTTGTATCTTATTCCATTTGTTATTTTTGGATTAGTAATCTGGGGGGTTCTTTCTGCTAATTTGGGGGGAAAATCTTCTGCTTTAGATTTAATTGCTTCAGAGGGAGGCATACAGGGAATTTTTAATATTGCTTTTGGTAACTGGGCTGCAATGGGTGCAATGATTGTTTTATTTATTGTTATATTTCTTTTAGCAATAGTTTTCATTGTTTTATTGTATTCTTCTTTTATTAATATTTCATTTGCTAAAGACGGCAAAATTGGATTTAAAAAAGTATTTAATACTTCTAAGAAATACTTTTGGAAATATCTCGGATTAGGAATTGTTTTGGCTATTTTATTAACTATATTGTATTTACTTTTAGTTATTCCAGGAATAATTTTTACTGTGTATTGGGCTTTTGCAGCATTTATTCTTATAAAAGAAAATGTAAATATTGGAGAATCTATGAAGAGAAGTAAGGCTCTTGTTAGAGGTAAATGGTGGAGGGTATTTGGTTATCTTCTTTTGGTATACATAATTTACTTTATTGTAGCCTTTGTTGTAGGATTTATTCCTATTTTTGCGGATCTTGTTTCCATGTTGGTTTTGACCCCTTTTGTAGTAATTTTTCTTAAGAATTTTTATTTAGAATTGAAAACTAAATAATTAGAACCACCTGTCTAATTTATCTTGTTTTTTTCCTTCAATTATTTCTTTTGTATTTATACTAAAAACTTGGAAAATGTTTTCAATTGCTGGTAAAATTTGTTTTTCTAGATAATATTGGATGTTGTAATGCGCTTTTTCATGGGGGAGTTTTACTTTATCTCTAACTAATTTCTTTTTTTCAGAAGTTTCAGCAATGTAATATTTTATTAAACTTCCAGGATCAATTGGCATTTTGTTTTCAATCATTTTTTTTGCAGCAACTACGTGTGGGGAAATAGCTTTGTATTCTGAAATTGGTTTTTTAAGTTGAGTTTTAATGATTAAATCTTCTTTAGGAATTTGTCTTTGTTTTATTTTTTTGACCAATTCTTTAACATACTTTAGTGCTTGTTTTTCATTTCCATCTTTTAATATTTGGTATATTACTTTGTTTTGCATGTTTCTTGCAAGTTTGCACCAATCTCTTCTTACTGTTTCAAAGCCCCTTATTTTTAGTTTATTATTTTTATCAAGAAGTGCATATTTCTTTTTTGCGCCCGTTATTCCTGCTCTTGTCGTTACCCAAAGACCTCTTTTGTAAAAATCTTCTAATTCTAATTCCATTATTCCTGGAAGTTCTGAATTTAATTTTTTAAGAAGCTGTTTAATTTCCGCTTCTTTTTTATTATTGATCAAAAAAGCAATAGAATCTGTATCCCCATAAATTACATTAAATCCTAGTTTTTCTATTTTTTTTATTGTATCTTTGTTGAATTTTCTAACATATGCAAGAATAGATGCTGAAGATTCTTTAGAATAATATCTTGCTCCAAAAAAAGCCATATAGCCATGAACTGATGCCGATAAAACTTTGAATGCATTGCTTCTTGCCTTTGTGATTGGATCTGGATTTTTTTTAAATTCTGCTTTTGCTTTTTTTCTTATTTCAAATATTTCATTTAACAGACTGGGAATAAATCCTTGTTTTTTTGTGAAATGAAAAGTTCCTCTATCAGTTTCAATAGAATTCGAATTTTTTTCTTTTTTATTCAAGAGAGTTGATTTTGAAATATTCATTGAAATTATTATGCTTGTGTGCATGGAAGTAAAATCAAACATAGCTATTTTTTCATATAGTCCTGGTTTTGGTTCTAAAACAAAAGCTCCTTCAACTGGGCCTTCTCTTCTTCTTTGAGAAATTTCCTCATAAGTTGGTCTTTTTTCTGGAATTTCATTAAATCTGTTAAGATTATGTAAAAAATATCCTTCTACAAATTTAGAAAGTCCTGCTCTTGAAATGTCAAAGACAGGTTCTTGCACAACTCTCGCAAACTCTAATAAATCTGGCCAAAACTTTTCAAATAATTGCTTTACTAGAACTGAATCATGAAGATTATATTCAAAATATTCATACCAATCAGTTTCTTTTAATTGCGAAGAATGTTTTATTATAAAAGGTTTTTTTGTATCTCCTAAAAATTCTTTAGCTACTTCATTTAATGAAAGAGTTTCAGAAGCCATATATTGTGCATAAGCAGTTCTTATGAATTTTAATAAATCTAGATGCACAATTCCTTTTATTTTTCCAGTAAGATTTATTCCTCTTGAAAAGGTTGGGGGGGTTTCATCCAATCCCAAACTTAGTTTTATTTTATGTTTTTCTGCTCTTGCTTTAAGATAAGGTAAATCAAAACCATCTGAAAAATATCCTATAAGAAAGTCTGGAGATATTTTTTTTACATATTCTAAAAATTTTTCTATTAGTTCTGCTTCATCTTTTACATATTCCACATAATTTGGGGTTTTTTTTGATTTTTTCCAAGTTATTACTTTTTTAAAATTATCAGATACTAGAGAAACCATTAAAATTTCTCCTTTTCCTATTTTTAATTCATCACATTCTAAATCATAGGCAAGAATTTTTGGTATGAATTTTTTGTTTTTAGTTGGTGTATGTTTTTCAAGTAAAATACAATAATCAACATCTAATACTTTTGTTAAACCCCCAAAATCTTCTGAATTGGAAATTTCTTCTCCTTCAAGATCATACCAATATAAGGGATTTAGTTTTTTTTCTATAATATAGTGGGTAGTAAAACCTAAATCATAACCTCTTCTTTTTTCTATTTCTTTTTCTCCTAATTTATCTGCAATGTCATGTAAATCTTTATAGTTTGTTGCAAAAATTTTTAATGCTTTTACTGATTTTCCTAAAAAGTTTTTTTCATGAAGTTCTACTTTTTCTACTTTTGTTTTTCTTCCCTTTAAATCGAGTTTGATTTTGGAGATTTTTTGAATGAGTTTGTCTATTTTTGCTTTAGAAAGATCGGGTTTTAGAATTGCCCATAAATAAACTGGGCAAGAATCAATTACACATATTCTTTTATTTTTGCTGTTTCTTCCTATTATTCTCGCATAGTTGCTTCCTTGAAAATCGAAATAGTCATAATCTATTGGAATAAAGTCAGTTTTCATGGTTTTTAGGAAGGAAATTAGTTATTTAAAGATTGAGTAGAAAGCTTTATATACTACTTCGAGGATGTGAAAATATGGAAAATTCAGAGATAATTACAAAGATTGAAAGAGAAGGACTTTTATTAGATATTGGAAAAAGGCCAAGTTTTGATACGTTAAAAGAATTTAATCTTGCTCGCAAAAATCTTTTACATGAATTTGGTTATAGAAGCATACTTCAAGATGGAGAGGATGTTGGTTTAGAGAATGCATCTCCAGAGGCAGTTAAAGATCAAGTAAGAGCATTATATTATGTTGCTTTAAGAGAAGAAGGCAAACTTTAGTTAATTATTTATATTTCTATAGTCTTTATTTAAAGCAGAAAATGGGTTTAAACATAAGAGAAATAATTCCTAGAAAAGAATTAGACTTGAGAGAATTAAATGGAAAGATAATCTGTGTTGATGCATTTAATACTCTTTATCAGTTTCTTTCAACAATTAGGCAACCAGATGGAACTCCGCTGATGGATAATCAAAAGAGGATTACTAGCCATTTGTCTGGAATTTTTTATAGAAATGTTAGTTTGCTTTGCGATGGAATGAAATTAGTTTATGTTTTTGATGGCGAGGCTCCAGATTTAAAATATAAAACTCATGAAAAAAGAGGGGAAGCTAGGAATTTAGCAAAACAAAGATTTGAACAAGCAAAACAAAAAGAAGATTTAGGAGCAATGAAATCTTATAGTAGTCAATTAGTAAATCTTAATGATGAAATGATTAGTGAGTGTAAAGAGCTTTTGGAGGCAATGGGAATTGCTGTTGTTCAGGCTCCTGGGGAAGGAGAAGCGGAATCTGCTTATTTATGTAAAATTAATAGAGAAATTTATGCTAGTGCAAGCCAAGATTATGATAGTTTGCTTTTTGGAGCTCCAAAACTGATTCAAAATTTAACTTTATCAAGGAAAAGAAAAACCTTTTCTGGGTGGGTTGAAATAAAACCAGAGATGATTGAATTAGAAAGAGTTTTGAATTTTTTAGAAATAAATTTAGACCAATTAATTTGTTTAGGCATTTTGGTTGGAACAGACTATAATCCAAAAGGAATTCCTGGAATTGGCCAGAAAAAAGCTTTAGATATTGTTAGAAAACATAAACAGCCTGTGTTGATTTTTAAAAGTGTAGAAGAACAACTTATGAATCTTGAAGAAAAAGATCGGTTTGATTGGAGGGATATCTTTGAACTTTTCAAAAAACCTGCAGTGATTAATGCTGGTTTTGAATTCGAGAAAATTAATGAAGAAAAAATAAAAGAAATTTTAGTTGAAAGGCATGATTTTTCCTTAGATAGAGTTGAAAAGCAGTTAGAAAAATTAAGAGATCTTAAAAAAAAGGCTGCTCAGAAGGGTTTAGATAAGTGGTTTTAATTATTTCCTTAGTTTAATTCCGTGCTGTGCTGCGACTTTTTCTATTGCTTTTACTGCTTGAGTATATCTTTTCCAAGCATGATAGTTTTCTCCTGCTCTTCCTTCCTTTGGAATACGTCCATTGATGCAACAACTTCTTGCAGCATTTCTATAAGCATCATATTTTTTTTGTAAATCTGCTTTTGTTCTTTTCCTTTGTAAAATTTGTTGAGGAGGTTGTGGGGGGGTGGGGGTTGATGTTCGGATTGAACCTTCGTTTTTTGGCGTTGATTTATAATCTCCTACTTTGTTCTTTTTTTTATAAATTTAAATTTACGAACAAACTTCCATATGACCCAAACAACAATAAGGCTAACTCCGATTCCAACAAGCATACCATCATCATAAGTCCAGTCTGTAATAGCAATTGCAAAACTAAGTGCTGCTAAAAGTAAAAGAGCTTTTGATTTTAAGGCCCAGAATAAAAAAGCTAGGATTATAAGGAATAACCAAGGACCTACACTAGTTAAAAATCCCCCTGAAATTCCTATATCGTATACAAAATTTTCATAATCAATTCCTGTTTTGTGAACTCCAAAAACGATTAATAAAGAAATACAAAAAGAAATAATTGCAGAAATTGTTGTGTTTGGTCTACCTTGTTTATCTTTAAAAGTTTTTGATAATGAATAATGAATTACTGCAAAGAAAATTATAAAGAGTGCACCTAAAATTACTGTTGAAGCCTCCAAACCATCAAAAATGTCTCCGAGAGAGTCAATAGCACTTACTAGATTTATTAGAGCAAAACTAATAATGAATGTTAGCAACAATCCTCTTTTTTGCATAGTTAAAATAAGGAATTTATTTTTATAAACCTTCCCACAACATTTAAATTGTATTTTTGTGTTTGTTGTTTATGGTAAGAGCATTTGATTTTTTTGGGAATATTGTTTTAGTTAACTTTCCAAAATCTATGAAATTAAAAGAAAAAAAAGTATTTGCTAATAATTTAATGAAAAGAAATAAAGCAATTAAGACTGTTTTAGAAAAAGCTGGAAAAATAAAGGGCAGACTTAGGAAACCTGAAGTCAAATACATTGCTGGAGAAAAAACTAAAGAGGTTTTGTATAAAGAAAATAATTGTGTTTTTAGATTTAATATCGCCACAACTTATTTTTCCCCTAGATTATCTAATGAGAGAAAGGAAATTGCAAATAAAATAAAGAAAAATGATGAAGTTTTAGTTTTGTTTGCTGGAGTTGCTCCTTTTTCCATTGTTATTGCTAAAAATTCTAAAGCAAAAAGAGTTGTATCTAATGAAATAAATAGAGAAGCTAATAAGTATGGAAAATTAAATGTTGAATTAAATAAATTGAAAAATAAAATTGAGTTTTGGAATGGGGATTTTAAAAAGATTAAGAAAAAAGATAAGTTTGATGTGATTGTTATGCCAAGACCCCAATTAAAAGAAACTTTTTTGAAAGAATCGCTTAAATTTTCAAAAAAAGGCACAAAAATTTATTATTATGATTTTTGCAAAGCAGATGGGATTAAAGATGTAGTAAAAAAGATAAAAAAAGAAGCTAAGAAATCTAAGAAGAATATTAAAATTTTAAAAAAGAAAGTAGCTGGCGAGATTGCCCCATATAAAGTTAGGGCGAGAGTTGATTTTCAAGTGATTTAAATTAGTTTTTAGAGTTCTTTTTCCGACTTAATTGCAGTTGGAGCTTCGCCCCCGTGCCATGTAAATCTTGGTCTTATTCTCATTGGATAAATTCTTTCCGAATTATCATCAAGAATAATGGCTGAACCTTTTAGGCTTGGTAAACCATCCATATATTGTTTAATACTTTCAAGAAAATAACTTTGCATTATTTGATTTAAAGCTTGAAGATCTTGAGCAGAAGTAACTCTATGGGAAATTACAATATCTGATTGCGTCATAACATCTCTGTGGATTTGGCCTGGTTGTTGAGTTGCAAGAACAAGAGAGATTCCTGGTTGACGCCCTTCTCTTAATAATTGAACTAAGGCATCTGTTGCAATTGTTTTTCCAGTTAATGGAAGAAATTCATGTGCTTCATCTACAAATAACCAAATTAAAGGATGTTCTTTTTTTTCTTGGCCTGTTAAATAATCCAATCCTTTTGAAACTGCTTTGATTTCTTCTGCTTTTCTTGCAGCCATTCTTTGGTTGAATATTTTTCTTGATACTAAACTTATTACTAGAGCTCTAACATTAAAAGCTCCAACCGAATTATATACACTTAGATCTAAAACAGAGGTTGTTCCTGCAGAAACAAGATCATTTACTTTTGTTGCATCTTTACTTTTTTCAGCAAAAACCCCCCAAGTTTGTGCTGCTTCAAATAAACCTATTGCCGCATTTTTTGTTTCCAGAGGAGTTTTTTTATCTGCTTCTAATTCAGTAATAATCTCTTGGATTCCAAATGAATCTTGTGTTTTTAATCTGGTTATTGTTCTTTCTATTAATACTGCTACAGGATTTACAATATCTAATCCAAATGTAAGAATCCAATCTTCAGGATTCATTTCTGCAAGATCTAATGCGAATTTTTCATCTGCAGGAATTGATTTTTCTACATAAGACTCATAATGACCAAAAGGCACAAAGATTTTTACTGGAAGTTTTTTTGATTTTAATTCCCAATCTTGTAAAAGGTTTCTATCTTTTTCGTTTTTAAATTTCATTGTCCAATAAATTCCCATTGTATCAAAAATTAGAGAAGCAATGTTTTGAGAGGTATCTTTTGGCAAGTTTGATAATTCTTCTGCTAAGACTCCTAAAGTGTAAGATTTTCCTGAACCTCTTTTTCCTGCCACTAAAATAACATGACTTCTAGCAACATCCATTAGTATTTTATTACTTAAGGAGGTGTATTGCCCCATTTTCACATATCCTTTACCAAGAAGAATTAATCCTTTGTCTTTGAATTTTAATTTATCGGATTTACCTCTTCCAAGGATTATATCATACCCCATATTTAATTGAGTTAATTTCTATTTTTATATTTAATTGTATAAAGATAAGTTCCTCCATTTAATTTGAAAATGTATTTAGTTTCACCAAAATGTTTTTAAAGAGGTTTTTATTAGTCCATATTAATGGAAGAAGAAGAAAAGAAAATTGATGAACAAACCGAGGAGAAAAAAGAAGAAGTGAAAGAAACTGATCCTAAAGAATCTGATTCTAAAGAAACTAATCTTACTGATAAAATGAGAGAAAACCCCTGGGTTATTGCAACTTTTGTTCTAGGAATTGTTGCTTTGATTTTATTGGTTGGAGATTTTGGAGGAATGACTGGAGGAGCAATTGGTGTTGCCCCATTAAATGATGTAGAAGTAAAAGTTCTTGATTTTGTTAATTCTCAAGTAGATGAAGAAGTAGAATTAGTTTCAAGTAATGATTTGGAAAATGGATTATATGAAGTTGTTGTTTTGTTTCAAGGAAGAGAAATTCCTTTATATGCCACTGCTGATGGAAAGAATCTTGTTCAGGGAGTTACACCTTTTGAACAAATTATGCAAACTCAAGATGCTACACAAACTACTCCTACCGAAGTTCCCAAATCTGATAAACCTGTAGTAGAGCTTTTTGTTATGTCTATGTGTCCTTACGGAACTCAGGCTGAAAAAGGAATTCTTGAAGTTTTAGGATTATTAAAAGATAAAATAGATTTCAAACTAAGATTTGTTTCATATGCTATGCATGGTAAACCAGAGATGGATGAAAACACAGTTCAATATTGTGTGCAAAAAGAACAACCTGAAAAACTTTATGAATATTTGATTTGTTATTTAGATAAAGATGGTACTGAAAATTGGAATGCTTGTTTAGATACAGTTGGAATTAGTAAGGCTAAGATTATGTCTTGTGTTCGATCAACAGACTCAGAGTTTAGGATTACAGAGGGATATAATGATAAAAGCACTTGGAATAATGGACAATTTCCCCAATATAATGTAGATAAAGAATTGAATGTGCAATATGGTGTGCAAGGGAGTCCTAGTTTAATTATTAATGGAGTTAAATCTAATGCGGGAAGAAGCGCAGCAAGTTATTTAGCTGGAATTTGCGCAGCATTTAATAACCCTCCAGAAGAATGTAATGAAGTTGTGACAACTGATACCCCTGCACCAGGATTTGGTTGGGATGCAACAGCAGCAGCAAATACAGCTGCCCAATGTGCATAATTTTTTATATAAATTCTTAAAAACTTTATTAGCTAAATTTTATTATGGCAGGAAAAATTTTGTGGGATAAATTACGTAAATGTAATGTTGATTCTGGAATGGTGGAAGAGATTAAGGGGATTAAAATAAGAGCTAAGATTGAAAGAAGATCTAAATCTTCAGTCCCTAAAGCAGTATTTATTAACACCGAGAGTGGAGCCCGATACATAATCCGAGGTTATGGTCATGGTTTTGAAACTTTGAGAAGAGGAGACCGAGTACAATTTTATCTTAATAATAAACCAGACCCTGTGGCTTTTAATAATTTGACTACAGGAACAAATGGGATTTTAGATAGTGAAAGGTATTCTTTTAGGGGGGAGTAATATGGGAAAGATAAATTGGAAAAATAAATGTTGGGTGACAACTGTTTTTCTTGTTAATAAAGATAAAAGAGTTTTATTGACTTGGAATAATGTTTTAAGTACTTGGATTCCTGTGGGGGGGCATATTAATCGTGGGGAGACTCCTCAAGAGGCAATTAGAAGAGAAGTAGAAGAAGAAGTTGGTTGTGATTTTGATTTATTGGGGGATTTTACAAGATCTGATAACGGAAAGGTGCAGTTAGTTAAATTTCATAGATTTCAAATTGAAGCAGTCCCCCATCATGGAGAACATATGAATTTTGTGTTTTTTGGAAAAGTTAATCGGTTTGATTCCAAAGTTAAAGAAACTGATGAAAAAGAAAAGCTTAGATGGTTTACTAAGAAAGAACTTCTTAAAGAAGAGATGTTAGAGTCTGTTAGAAGTTCTGCTTTAAGAGCTTTAGAAGTTGTTAAGTTTTAGGATATAAATATTTTTAAATGTAAATTTTATTGTATGTTTGTATGCCTAAAACACTTATTAACAAAGATAGTGGAAAAGAACAAAATTCTTTTTTTGATGTAACTGTTGTTAAATCTGTTGTTAGCCCTATGGGTCTTTTATTTTACAGTACAACTCTTTATGTTGAACAATCTAACCCTTTTTCACAATATCTTTTACCTGATTGGTCAAAAAATTTTTCCCGTGGGACAAAACTTAGATTACATACTTATGAATTAACTCTGGAAGTTCTAGCTTTTCAGGAATTTGATGATTTTGGGAATTGTTTATCATCGATTGTTTTACCAGGATTAGATGTTCATTGTAAAGAAGATAGAACACTTAGGGAAAATTATGAGTTTGTTGAAGCCTTGGGGGTTCCAAATTGGGGAGAGCGTTCTATCTAGGTAAAGTTTTCTTAAAGAATAGAAATATTATTTTTCTAAATATTCAATTTCTTCTGGACCGAGTTTAAGTTCTTTTTGAATTTTTGGATTGGATGTTAAAATGGATTTTAATATTGGAAATTCTTGTAAGGCCCTTTTTTTCCCAATATGGACATAATTTGCGTATTTTTGAGTGATTGATTTTTTCTTTTCTGTTCTTTTGTTATTAATCCATATTTTTAATATCCTATCTGGTTTTTTATAATTTGTAAATCCTGTTTTAAGATTTTTCTTTGCAGAAGATATCCCATAACTTAAAAAAATGTTTTCATAAACCATAAATCTCCAATACTGTTGTTTGTATATCCTTCCTTTAAATAGATCAACTTTGCTGAGTAATTCGTAAGCTCTTGCTAATTCTTTTCCTGAATATTCTGTAGGGATATTTTCTTCTACCCATAGAATAATTTCATCTAGATTCATATTTACAGAATCAAATATGCTTAGAAGTTCGTTTGTTGGTTTGCCTTTGAAAATTAATCTTAATGCGTTAAAAATATCTATTTCTTTGTTTCTTTCATCTAAAGTTAATAAAGAGGGATCTCTTGTTTTAGAAACTGATTGTAGATCATTTATAGCTGCTCTAATATCTCCTTTTGCCCTTAGAGAGATGCTTTTCAGAATATTTTGGTTGATAAATAACCCTTCTTTTTTTAATATTTGAATTAAAACATCTTGAATTGTTTTATAATCAATTTCTTTTAATTGTACTAATTCTGATGTTTTTCTTAATGAAGAGAATTTTTTGTCCCAAATATCGTTTGCAGTGATTATTATTGGATATGGTGTTGTTTCTATAAGGTTTAATAGTTCTGTAAGACCCCCCCAATCCACTTTTGAGATTCCATCCACCTCATCTACGAGAATTATTTTATTTGTTTTTTCTAGAGACTGTTGCTCTAATGCAGGTTTAAGAACTTCTTTTAATCTTCCTTTATTTCTTAAATCAGAAGCATTTATTTCAAATATCTCTGAGTTTGTTTCTTTTGCTGCAATATGCGCAATTGTGGTTTTACCTGTTCCTGGCGGGCCATGAAGAATAATTGCTTTTTTTGTTGTTGTGCCTTTTAATATTGGAGATAAGATTTCAGAACTTAGTTTTTCTCCTTTTAGACCTATTTTCTTTTCTACAAATTGTTTTACTTGTTGCACTGCTAAATCTTGCCCCTTTACCTCAGAAAAATAATTTGGCCGATATTTTTCAGTCCAAGGAGGATCTTTTTTTAGGATCATTTTATCAAAGATAAGTCTTGGTTTAATATTATTGGATTAATTCCAGTTATCTCGTCGGTAAATGAACATTTTGGCGGTTTATTCATCATAAAAATTTTCTTTTTTAGTTCCCAAGCTTTTACTATTTCCATAAATGTTGCTCCCCCAATATAATTTTCATAATTTCCTTTTTTGAAATTTAATACTAAAATTGCATCGTTTTGTTTTATTTTTGTTTGATGTAATTTCATCATTTTTGTTTTCCATTTTATATGTTCTTCTTTACTTAATCTTTTTAGTTTTTCTTCTTTCATAGGATTTTCATAACTATTTGGGAGCATTACTTTATGGCCTTGTTTTTCTAATTTTTGTTTTATTTTTGGAATTATATGGTAGAAATGTTTACTACAACAGAGAATTATTTTCATTTTGCTAATCCAGCTAGCACAAAACTTGCTAGAAGAGCTTGAAGTTGGATAAAAGGATCAGAGCCTTCAACAATTCTAAATTCTGTTTCACCAGTTTTTTCTGTTAATCTTACTTTTAAATCTGGTTCTATTGGAAGGTTCCATATTTCCTTTTGAATTGCTTTGATAACATCTTGCCCAGAAATACTTTCTTTTAACATAACATCTAATAATTTTTCTCTTGATTTTTGGAAATCCCCAGAAAGGGCATAATCTAAAACAACCTTGATATCTTTTGGTTTTGCACTTGAAATAACCGTGGATACTAATTCTGTTGTTATTGATGGGGAAATCGAAGCTGTTGATTGCAGGATATTTATAGACCTTCTGCAATCTCCCTCGCTTCCTTCATAAATAATTTCCATTGCATTTGGATGGATTTTTAGATTTTCTTGTTCAGCTATTTTTTCTATTACTTGTTCTATTGATTTTTTTTCTAAAAGCTTGAATCTAAAAATGGCACATCTTGATTGAATGGGATCTATTATTTTGCTTGAATAATTACAAGATAAAATAAACCTACAAGTAGCCGAATAATTTTCCATTGTTCTTCTTAGAGCTTGTTGAGCTTCTGGGGTTAAAGCATCTGCTTCATCCAAAAATATTACTTTGAAAGGCACATTTCCTAAAGATTTTGTTCTAGCAAAGTTTTTTACTTTTTCTCTAACAATGTTTATTCCTCTTTCATCAGAAGCATTAAGTTCTAGATAGTTTTCTTTCCAATTATCCTTGAATAATTCTTTTACTATAATTAGTGCTAGGGTTGATTTTCCTGTCCCTGCTGGGCCTGCAAAGAGCAAATGAGGTATGTTTAGAGAATTGGTCAATGCCTCCACCCTTTTGATTATATCGTCTTGTCCCACAACTCCAGAGAATTGTGTGGGTCTATATTTTTCAGTCCATATTTCACTAACCATTTTATATAAATATCCAAAATTGCTTAATAAAGATTATTGTTGTAAAGAACGAGGATTTAGGATTATTCTTTTTTTTGTAGAGTTCTTCTGAGTTGGTCAACAAAAGTTCCTTCTTTTCCTTCAAGAAGAGCTTTTATTTCAGCTAATTTTTTTACTAGCGTTTTATTAGATCCTATTTTTTCAGTTAAATCCCTCTCAGATTGTTGATGGCGGGGGATCATTTCATGTAAACTGTCTTTTACATATTCATACTCCTTACCTTCATCTTCGAATTTTTTTTCAGTTCCTGCCAAAGTTCTTATTCCTGCTAATAATTCTTCGTATTGTTCTTTTAAATTCGTATATGCTTGATATTCTAGGACTTCTGAATCTGTTAGAGTTCTGCTTTCATATATTTCAAGTGCTTCTTCTCCATTTAGGACTAGTTGTCTTATTTTGTCTTCAACATTTTTTAATGCTCTCCATTGTGGGTTTCCTGGATGAGCTGTTTCTGATAATTCTAAATATGTATTAAATAGTCTTGCTACTTCTTCTATGGTGGGCATATTAATTTTTATCATGGGTTGTTTAAAAAAATATCTGTTATACAAGATATTAATTAGAATTATTTGCTTCTAGCTCTTCTTAGCTTACGCTTAGATTTTTCTTTTCTAAGTTTCTTACGTTGCCATTTCCAACGCATTTGTCTTTTCTTTTTCCAACGTCTTGAGCTTCTCTTCATGTACTTGTCAAGAAAAAATTAGTTTATAAAGTTTCTGGGAGGGGGTTTAGTCACCTTTTATGGGTAACCTTGATCTTTGGGCATAGATGTTTAATAGGACAAATACTACATTTTGGAGAAACAGGTTGACAGATTTCTCTTCCAAAGTTTACGAATATTGCATTGAAATTTCTCCAATGTTTTTTTGGGAGAATTTTGATTAATTCTTGTTCTGTTTTTTCTGCAGTTTTGGTTTTTACCCATCCTAATCTATTTGGAATTCTGTGGCAATGCGTATCTACTGGAATTACATTTTTTCCATATGCAAAAGCTAGAACAATATTTGCTGTTTTTGGGCCAATGTGTTTAATTGATAAAAGTTCTTCTCTGGTTTTTGGAACTTTTGAATTAAACTTTTTTATTAATTCATTTGAAACATGTTTTATTGCTTTTGCTTTCTTTTTATAGTGGCCTGAAGAAAAAATAATTTTTTCTAGTTTTTTAAGAGGTATTTTTATTATTTTTTCTGGAGTGTCTGCAACTTGAAATAGTTTTTTAGAAACAACTTCAGTATTTTCATCTCTTGCTCTAAGGCTGAGGAGACAGGAAATTAATATTTTAAAAGCATTGGGTTTTTTTCTCATTCGATTTAGGGTAGTTTTACTTGTAGAGGGGTATTTTTTAGATAAAATTTGCATGATTTTTGATATGTTTTTTGAGGGCATTTTAAACCTCTGGGATTAATTCTAATTTATAATATTTTTTGAATGTTAGAATTTCAATATCTCTAACTTGGAATTTTTCTTTTAGTTCTGCTAAAAGGTTTAATAGTCCTTGTTTTTCTTTTACTTCAACATCTATTTCATAATCATAGTCATTGTTACTTATGTCATAATAGATTATGTTTGGTTGTGTGTTTGCAAACTCTAGAAGTTCAGACCTTTTTGGGACTTTATTTAAATGTATATTAATTTTGTGATATTCATAACCTAGTTTTCCATAGTTTAAATTAGCTTTGTATCCTTGTATTATTTTGTTTTTCTCAAGTTTTTTTATTCTAAATGCAATTGTTCTTTCTGGAGTTTTGAGTTTTTCAGCTATTTCAATCAAAGGAATTCTTGCGTTTTTTGAAAGAATTCTTAAAATTTTTAAGTCAAGTTCATCATGGTTAATTATTTTATTTTCTCCTATAAAATCATAGTCAGTTGATTCTTGTGAATTTATAAGATATTTTCTTTTAAAATGATAGACACTTGTGAATACATCCACTTTCTCATTCCAGAAATAAGGACGAAATTTTTCTTTAAATTCAAACCAGAATTTTTCAAATTCATAAGGGTTTTTCACCCAGACCATGAATGCTAAATCAAAAACTGTTTCTATTCTTGCTACAACTCCTGCTTTTGGATTTTTAACAAGCCAATCAATTATTTCTTGCTCTTTTTCTGTAGTTGTGTTAAAGAATTTTGCATAAAACCTGAAATTGAAGTACCCGAGTTTTGAATAATCTATGACAGTGTAATAGCTAAGAATAATTTGTTCTTGCTCGAATTTTTTTATCTTGTAGTTAACAGTGTTTTTGTTCATTCTGATATTTTTACCTATTTCAGAATTTGTTTGCCGTGAATTTTTATCTAATTCATAAAGGAGTTTTCTGTCTTTTAAACTTAGTTTCGTAATTTCTTGTTTTTTCTTAGTTTCGGTCATTTTAGGATATAATGCATATTAATTATTTAAATATTGCGTTTTGAACAAAAAATAGGTAGTAATATTAATATATATATGTTACTATCCTATAGTAAGAAAAAATATAGATTCAGGTTACCTGAATCTTCATAAAATAAAAAACAAGGAGAAAAATAAAAATGAATACAGAAAACAAATACAGTAGGCAGATTGGTCAGTTGCAGTATAACTTATATGCTAAGGCAGATAATCACAGAAGAGCTATGGAAAAATTAGCACCTATAGAGGCTACTTGTATTGATGAAGATGTACAAAGGTTAAGGAGCAAGATTAGTGAATATCTTGATAATACAACTCAGTATGGTGGAAATTCAGAGCAAGATAGAGCTTGTTTTAATCGGAAGTTAGGGGAATTAGCTAGTTCTTTTGAGGATGTTAAGCAAAGAAAAGCATCTCAGATTAGTGGGAAAAACCCTTTAGCACAAAGATTATTAGAAGGATCTTATCTTACATTTGGAGAACCAGGAAATAAAGTTTCTGATGAAGAAAATAGAGTTAGGATTTTATCTGGTGTTGATTGTACGGTTGATTTTTATGGGGATAGAATGAAGACAGAATATGCTCCTGGGGCAAGATCTTCTGGACGTTATGATGAATACTATGGGTTTAGTAAAGAATTACAGGAAAAGGTCGCAAATAGAACAATAACTAAAGAAGAGTTTATGCAAGCTTTAGAAAATCAAGCAAAGGAATACACTGGATTTAAGGAGGAAATTGAAGCAGTGCGAGATGATATCCAAAATACCCCTTACCAGACTGAAGAACAGATTGAAGCTAAAAAACCCTCAAATATACTAAGGAGATTATTTGAGAAAAGGTTTTCTGGGAAGGAGGAATGAATTAAAATGAAAAACTTGATAAGAAATTTTTTTGGAAGAAAACCAGTAGTTGAAGTAACAAAGATAGAAGCCCCCTTAACCAGGCCCCATATAGATGGAATCCCTTGGAGAGGGAATATATGGAGGTACATGTCTTCTCCTGAAGGGGGTAGTGGAAAAAGTGGAAGACCCGGGAATGGAAAATATGATCCAGTTGTAGCTTATGTTAATCAGTGTTACACAGATGGGCGCCTTAGTGAAAAAGATAAAGCGGATTTAATTGAATGTGTTACTACAGATGTTCTTAGTGCTTCTTCTGAGAATATTAGGAGATTTTGTGGAGATTCTTATTGTAAGGTAGGGCATTTTGCTAAAGAAGTTCCCGAACTAACAAAAGATGTTATGAAAAAAATCTACGGAGTTTTTAATATAGATAGTGCAAGAGAATATGGTTTGGCATCACATGTAGGTCTTAATGGGATTGAACCCACAATAGAACATTGTTATTCACGAATCTCTGAATTAGGAAAGGCTCTGGGATTAAACGAGAAACAAACTTGGCAGGTAGTTGGGGAAACTCCTGAAGAAATCTCTAATATAATGAAAAAGTTAAGGCAAAAGAGAAAAGATCAAGAATGGTCTAAGCACATTATCGATAACGCTGTTTTTAATGTAACGTGTGGATAAATTTAATTATTTTTTTAATTTTTTTCTTCCCCCACCAATCCTTTTATATCTTCAACACACTTCGGATTGACAAGTGTCATTAGTCCTTGAGGCTCTTCTCCTGCCAAAAGGTTCTTGAGAATTCTTCTCATTATTTTTCCTGATCTGGTTTTTGGTAGATCATAAGGAAAATATATTTTAGCTGGTCTTGCAGTTGGACCAATGGTTTTATCTACGTGTTTTTTAAGAGTTTTTTCAAGTTCTGGTGAAGGTTTTCCATGTTCTAAAACCACAAAAGCAACTGGAACTTCTCCCTTAATCTTATCTGGAATTGGAACCACTGCCGATTCATTTACATATGAACTTTGATTTAATGCATCTTCTAATTCTGCTGTTGCTAATCTATGCCCGGCAACTTTCATCACGTCATCAGTTCTTCCTGTAATTTTAATTAAATTTCCTTTTTGAATTGCTCCATCACTAGTGTCATAATATTTTTTGAATTTTTTCCAATAGGTATCAACATATTTTTTATGATTATTCCATACTCCGTGAAGCATTCCTGGGGCAAAAGGACTTACTTGAGCTAAAAATCCTGTTTTTGTTTTTTTGCCCTTGTTGTTTAATATTATGTGTTTTGTTCCTGGAAAACTTTTTCCTGCAATGGAGGGGATAAAAGGACCTATTCCTGGTAAAACATTAATTAATGTTCCTCCTGTTTCAGTCTGCCACCAAGTATCTATTATTGGGCATCTTGATTTTCCTATTTTTTGAAAATACCAATTCCATGCATCTTTATCTATTGGCTCTCCAACTGTTCCTAAAATTTTTAAGGTTTTTAATTTATGCTTGTTAATGTATTTGTTTCCAAACTTCATGAACATTCTAATTGCTGTTGGAGCGGTGTAAAATACTGTTACTTTATATTTATCTATTATTTTCCACCATCTTGAAGGATTTGGGTAATCTGGAGTTCCTTCGTAGATTAGGGTTGTTGCTCCATTAAGAAGTGGGCCATAAAAAGCATAACTATGTCCAGTGATCCATCCAATATCTGCTGTGCACCACATTATATCATTTTCATGTAAATCAAAATTCCATTTAGCTGTCCAGTAAGCTTGAGTAGCATATCCCCCAGTATCATGAACAATTCCTTTTGGTTTCCCAGTTGTTCCGGAAGTGTATAAAATAAATAAAGGATCTTCCGAATTCATGATTTCTGGTTTGCAGTAAATTTCTGCTTTTTCTAGAGCTTGATAAAAGGATAAATATTTTCCAGTGTATTTTTTGTTTTTATTTAATCTTGGAACTACTACAACTTTTTTTATTTTGGTTCCTGAAATTGCTTTTTTTGCATCTGAGAGGAGATCTATTTTTTTACCTCTTCTGTAATATCCATCTGCTGTAATTAATATTTTTGCTTTTCCATCCTGAATTCTCGTTTTTAGGGCGTTTGGAGCAAAAGCAGAAAAAACAACTGAATGAATTGCTCCTATTCTTGCGCAAGCTAACATTGTTATTAATGCCTCAGGAATTAATGGAAGGTAAATAGAAACAACATCTTGTTTTTTTACTTCAAGATTTTTCAACACATTTGCAAATTTGTTTACTTTTTCGTATAGTTCAGCATAAGTTAACTTTATTGGTTTTTGATTTAATGGTTCTGGAACCCAAATTAATGCTGTTTTATGTCCTTTAGCTAAATGTCTATCCAAACAATTAATACAGAAGTTTAATTTTGCCCCCTTAAACCACCAAAAATAAGGAATTTTTTCAATGTAAGCTTTATCCCATTCTTTTTCCCAATTAATCCCTTCATGAGCAAGAGCTTCCCAAAATCTAATTGGATTTTTTCCTGCTTTTTTATAGATTTTATTATCGGACATCCAAACAATTTTTTTCATTTCTTTGCTTGGCCAATACTTGCCCCTTTTTTTTGTGACGTATTTCACCATTTTAGAAATTTCTTTTTTCCCTTGGTTCCCTTGTACCAAAGCATTTTAGTATAGCCTGTGTTGTCTATTTGGTTTTGTTTGATTCTTAGTTCTTTAATAACTGTTTGAAGTTTTCTTATTGCTTTTTTCATTTGAGAGGGTTTGGCAAGGTATTCCAATTCAATAAAGTAGCCAAGATGTTTAACTTTATTAAGTTCAATTGAAACTTTTTTGTCTTTTTTCCACTTATAGGTTTCATTCCATTTTACTTTTTGAATCCATTCTGTGAATCCCATGTCATAGAATAGCTCCATCATATCCTTGAAGTCATCTTTTGGAATTTTGAATTCAAATTCTTGTTTTACTACTATATTTTTTGTCCAGAATTTTTTTAGATGTTTTTTAAAATTGATTTCAATATGGTCTGAAGTTGTTCTGCTTCTAAAGGCTTTTTTTGGATAATACATTGGATTTTTTTTAATTGCAAAGTAATCATCTACTTTTTTTCCTTTTTTTTCAAATTTGGCAATTTCTCTAATTCTTTTTCTAAATTTTTTTACTTCAGAATTATCTACTTTAATTTTTGTTTCTACTTCTAATAACATTTAAAACCTCCGACGGGTTTTAGATCCAGCATCCCAATTCTTTTAATTGCCTCCGAGAGAATTGGTTCACCCTTTTTATAATTTAATGAATTGAGAAGGTTTTATAAAACTTGTGAAGAAAAGGAAACGCCCCGACCGAGATTCGAACTCGGGTCACCGCCGTGCTCTACTTAAAAGAGAAGGTTGCATTGAGATGCGTAGACCTTTTCTTTCATCAAGATTAGATCACCTCTCCTTACCTTTAAAAAGATCTTTTAAAATCTTTTTTAACTAACTTATGTTTGAGAGGGCGGAATTCTTGGCCTCTGAACTATCGGGGCTTCTAGAAAAATTAATAGATTTCTTTTTATAAATTTTTGTAGTTTATTTTACAAGAAAAACTTTATCATTAGGCCTTACTTTTTCAGGAACTTTTATTCCTATGTGATCTCCTTTTTTTGCTGTTTCAACTTTTTCTTTTTCTATCTGAATTTCTTTTATTCCTGTTTCAAAGTCTGTTGTATTGCCTTTTATATGGATTTTGTCTCCAACTTTCAGGTTTCCTGTTAGTTTTATAGCTGCAACTTCTACATGTGAGAAGTAGCTGGAAACAGCACCAATTTCTTTTTCTGTCATGTTTTTTATAAGATATAGATATATTTAAGTTTTGGGATTTAGAAATGTTTTAATACTATTTTTATTAATATGTTTCATGTAGCCCCTTAGTACAGTGGTCAAGTATAACAGGTTCTGGTGAGCAAGTTCGCGAGACCTAATTTCTTATCATATGCGAACGAGCTTGGGAATACCTGTTGACCCAGGTTCGAATCCTGGAGGGGCTATTCTAAGATTCGAATTTAGTTTAGTATTTGAACTTATTTCAAATGCTACGGGAAAATCTCAAAGAGATCTTTTCACCACGAATCCTGGAGGGGCTATTTTTATCCTTTTTCAGTTACTCAAAAGATTTTTATACTTTCTTAGTATTTTTTTATTATGGTAATTGGAATTACATTATTTATAGTGGCGATTGTAATAGTTGCTATTTGGTTGGTAATTGAAGTAAAAAGGTTAAGGCACAAGGTTTTTGCTATGTTTTTAATTGCTTTGATATTATTTTCCTATCTTAGTTTTACACTTGTTCTTAGGGGGAGTGGAATTGATTTGAAAACTGTTCCTGGATTGATAGAAGGAGGAAAACTTTATTTTTCTTGGTTGGGTTCTTTGTTTGGAAATGCTAAGTCTATGACCTCCCATGCTATTGGGCTTGATTGGACTGGGGGCAATGAAACAGGAACGTGAGATGAAGATTTTAATATTTATTTTAATGTTTTTTGTTTTAGGAACTCTTTTAATTATTAGTAATAATAATTTATCTATGCATAATCATGAAGATACTGTTGTTTTTTCCAAATTATTTGTGGGGTGGATGGATAATATTTTTTCTAATTTTAAGACTCTTACTGGCAATACTGGAAAATTAGATTGGATGCCTGAGTAATGTTTATAAAGTGTGAATCATTTATGTTTATACGATGCCAGCTAAAAAGAAAACAACAAAAAGAAGAGTGAAAAAAGCTCCGACCAAGAAAGTTTCTAAAAAAGTTAAGGCAAAAAAAGCACCAGTCAAAAAGAAAGCTGTAAAAAGACCTATAAAAGGTGTGCCCCCAATAAAAAAACGAGTTAGAATTGTGGTTAAAAATTTGATTCTGTTTGCTATCTTGTTTGTTTTGTCTGTGGCATTAGGAATGGTAAATACTAGTGAGATTTGGGATCAATTATTTTGGATTCTAGCAATCTTAACAGGATTTATTGCAGCTGCGTTTTTGATAATCCTCTTAATTTTTGTATTCATGGGCTCTTTTAACAGAAAATAATTTTTATTGTATTTTTTTAATTGTTTAATTATTTGTTATTCTATTCTTTTTAAAGTGAAAAATTTATTAATGGTTCTTTTTTAATTTAATTTATGCTCCTGTAGCTCAGTTCTGGTTAGAGCGCATCATTGGTAATGATGAGGTCCTGGGTTCGACTCCCAGCAGGGGCTTTTGATATTAATTTTTCAAAAATAACTTCTAGATTTAGTTCAAATAAAGCAACTGGCATTTTGAGTTTCCAGAGTTTTAGAATTTTAGGATGAATTTCTCCTAAAAATCCAATTTCTTTATTATTTAAGAAAATACTTGCTATTCTCCCCTCAATAAAATATGTTGGAGAAGCTTTTGCCTCTTTTAGTTCTAGTTTAATATTTAACATTTTAGCAAGATATTCTAAAATCTGTTTAATTTCTGTAAAATTATTTGGAGTCATTGCTCCAGCAAGTCTTTGTTTTTCTTGTATTTTGGTTTTTGATTCAAAGACTTTGCCCATTTCAAATATTTTTTGAGGATATTCTGAATCTATATTTTCTGAAAAGATTTTTAGTAAATAGTGAGTGAGGTTTTTTCTCAGAATATTGTATTCTGTTTTTGATTCTTGTAATTCTATGTCATTTTTTTCTTGTTTTTTAGGGATGCCCATTTTTGTAAACTGATCCTTTTTAGTTGTTAAATGATAATTTGAGATTTCGATCATGCCTACCCCTGTTAAGATTTCTGAGATTTTTCTTTTGATTGTTTCTTTTTTATCTTCTTCCCCGATTGTAGAGATTTCTGGGATTTCTGGGGCAAAATTTTCATATCCATACGCGATTGCAACGTCTTCTATCAAATCTACTTCATGAAGTATATCAATCCTCCAAGCAGGAATTTTTACTGTTTTTTTATTATATGAATAACCCATTTTTTCTAAATATTTTTTTAATTGTTTTTCATTTATGTTTATTCCTAAGAGCTTATTTGTATTATCAAGAGATATTTTTTCTTTTGTTGGAGTTAGATTTGGAGTTATTTGTTTTTTTGAGTATTTTAATTCCATTTGATAAATATTTCCCCCCATATCTGCAAGGGTTGTAATAATCATATTAAGACATTTTTGCAATATTTCAAAATCAAATCCAGAACATTCTACAAATACGTCTTTTGTTTTTTCTGTTATTTTACCTGTTAGAGCAGAATTAATTATTGGAGGCATACTAAGAATGTTTTTGTTTGCATCTCTGAAGATTGGAAATTTTGCCTTTCCTGCTAAGAGGGGTGCATATTCTTTTCCTGTGGGATGTCTTTGAAGAATTTCTAACCCAGACATTTCTCTTGAAGCTTCTAAAGGAAGAAATTTTATTCTATCTGCTTCTTTTGCTTTGTAAATTATTGGAAGTTTTATTTTTTCTAAGGGATAAATTCCAATTGCAAGTTTTTTTCTTTTTCTTCCAACAGTCATATGTAATTTTTCTTGAATTTCTATTAGTTCTTTTATTTTTTCATCATCTAATTTTAAATTTTTAACAATTGCGCATGCTGTAAAAGGTCTAATATCTTCCACAGAATTATCTATTTTTACTACATAATCTTTTTTTGGGGGATTTATTTTATAGGTTTTAAGTCCTGGTTTTTTCCCCAAAAAACTTAGAAAAGATCTTTTGAACCCTTGGTAAGACAATAAATCTGGTCTATTTGGAAAAATTTCTAATTCTATTTCTTGATCATCAAAACTTTCAAGTGGAGTTCCAAACATTGCTATCCTTTCTTGCATTTTTGCATCTAGTTTTCCTATTTCTTTTTCAAATTGTTTTCGCGGTATTTTTATGTTTGCCATTGAAGGACACCTACGGTTTCCTCTCACACACCTTCCCTCTTGGCGCGGAGGAGTGGCATCTTTTAATTGCCTCCGACAGATACCACATATTTAATTTATTTGTCATTTTACCCAAAATTTCATTTTTCTTAATTTATCTAGATTGTTTTTATAAAAATCCCTAAGGTCTTTGATTTTATAATAATCCATGACAATTCTATCTACTCCCTGGCCCCAGGCTAAAACTGGGATGTGTTCTCCTAGAAGAGGAATTGTTATTTCTGGTCTGAATATTCCTGCTCCACCTAATTCTAACCAAACTTTTTTTTCTTCATGCCAAACATGAACTTCTACAGAAGGTTCTGTATATGGAAAATATGCTGGAGCAAACCTTATTTTTTTAAATCCCATTTTAGTATAGAATTGTTTAAGGTAACCTAATAGATGTCTGAAATTTGCATTTTCATCAATAACAATTCCTTCTGTTTGGTAGAATTCAAATCCATGACTCCAATCTACTGTTTCGTTTCTAAAATTTTTTCCTAAAGCAAAGAATTTTTTTGGAAGTTGTTTTTTATCTAGTTTTGCTAATGTTTGGGCAGATAAACAAGTTGTGTGTGTACGCAACACCATTTTTTGAGAATCATTTTCTTTCCATTCATATTGCCATCCTTTACTTCCTCCAATTCCTTTTTCATGTGTTTGTTTTACTTTTTTTACTATCTCTTTGTCTGGAAGCTCTGCTTTTTTATCTATATAGAATGTGTCTTGCAATTCTCTAACTGGATGATCTTGAGCAGTGAATAATGCATCAAAATTCCAAAAACTGCTTTGAATCATATCTCCGGTCATTTCTTGAAATCCCATATCTGTCCATATTTTTCTCACATAATCAAGTGCTTGATTTGCAAAATGTTTTTTTCCCCCATAAATTGATGGGACTGGAGAAGTGACATCATATCTTCGAAATTTTTTTCTTTTCCATAAAGATTCTTTTTTTAGAATTTCTGGGGTTATTTGTTCAATCATGTCCTGGGGTTTTATTTTTGCAGACATTAATTTTCTCCCCAATGTAGTTATAGAAAGTTCTATTGTTTTATCTTCTCTTATTTGAATAATATCTTTTCTATTTTGTAGAGATTTTAGTGAATAAAGTTGCTCCGGAGTTAGAGATTCATATTCTAATGGAAGGTTTTCCATAAAAATTTCTTCAGAACTTTTTTTAGATATTTCTTGTTTTTCTGTATTTAGAATTATTTTTTGATTTTTTAATTCAATCATTGCTTTTTTCTTTAATGCTCCTATTGAAGCTTTAAATTCATCATTTGATAATTCTGCTTGTTTTTGGGCATCTTTTAATGGTAGAATTCTTTTCTCTCCAAGAATGTTTAATAATCTTCTTTCAGGTAACCCTTTTTTTTTGTATAATGCCCCATTAACCCCTATTTCTACTAATTTCTTTTTTGTGCGTTTAATATTAATTATTTTTTTATTTTGTAAATATTCTAAGGCTCTTACTACTGAAATTTTGTCTAGATTCGATTTTTTGCATATTTCTGCAATGCTTTTTTCTTCTAAGTAAGGCAGAATTTTCTGTTCATGCGGGCTTAATGATTCAATTAATTTTTGAGTGTTCATTTTAAAGATAAAGTTGTTGGGAGTTAAAAAGCTTTAGTCATAGAAGTAGGCATACCAAGAATCAGGCCCAATGCTTTTAGATCATGTAAATTCCTCTTGTGTTTTTGAGAGAGAAATTTCATTTTAACCTTGTTTTTATTACATAATTTTATATTCTGTTGAATTCTAGCTAGAATTCCTGCTTGAATCCTTCCAGTTGATTCTATTATTTCGTCTAAATTTATACCAATTATTACTTTGTTTTTCTTAGCTATTTTAGCCATAACTTGATTAAACCCAGAATTTCTTTGTTTTTGATAATCTTTTCTGTTTGCTTGGTCAACTAAAAGAATGTTTATTGGCTCTTTTTCAAGAATTTTTCTATTTAATTCATCATCATTTGATGTGAAAATTATTGGGGGTTTAGCCGATTTAATTCTTTTTCTAGCTTTTTCAAAGGTGTTTTCTTGAATTATTTGCATTATTATAATAACACCACAGGTTTTATAAAGTTAGTTGAGGGAAATTTTTTATGAATGAAGATTCTAAAGTGACTAAGGAAAGTGCTTATAGGATTTTAGAAGAAGATTCAGAGGCATTAGAACAGATACCTTCTCTTAGAACCTATTTCCAATCTGTGATTGAAGATACTCTTCCAGAATATTATTTAAATCGTTTTAATAGGTTTAAGGGGTATTCTGACGATTTACCTAAACCAGAGGTTGATCCTTCGCATGAGAATTATGGTTTTTTGAGATTAAAGGCTGGATGGGATCATCCGAAATATCCTCATCTTAAATGTAGGGGGAATGTAATTTGTGGAATTTCTGTTAATTTGCAACATGCAGTAAAGGATGGGGTTTTGGGGGGTGGGTTAATGGAAGATTTTAGGGATTATGATTTTAGTTTTTCTAAAGGAAGAAAGGGAGAGTTTTGGACAACTTCTGAGGAAATAGATTTTATAAATAAGACTCTTGATTTAGCCATAGCTCAGATAAAAGAAAAATATTCTTTATGAAGATTCAAGTGGACTTTTTATTTTTTTAGGTAAGATAAATACATGCTTACCATTTCTTTTCCCGTTAACATTGGATTTTTCCATGTTATTGCTATTTGTTGTGTTTTTTCAATATATGTATATTGAATCTTTTGATAAATTCTATTTATCCAATTTCCTTTTATTTTTCCACATAATTTCCATATTTTCTTTTCCGTCTTTATGTTTCTTTCTAATCCTAACTTTTTAATAAATCCCACAAAGTTTAGATAATTTTTTTTATTAAATCCTTCAATATAGATAGCCCAGTTAGATCCAGTATTTTGCTTTTTGATTTTTATAATTTCCATTTTTAGATAAAGTTAGTTATAAATATTTAAATTTATTTAATGTAGCCTCTAAATTTTCTTATTTTTTAAGAGGGCTTTTTGAATGTCAGAGAAAACCTTTTTTCTTGTTTGGTTTCCATTTATTTTTATTAATTTTTCTTTAAAATGTTTGATTATTTTTGGAGAATGTTCATAGAATAATTTTAAACGAGTATCTAGAGAATTTTTTTGATCATCAGTTCTATTTTCTAGTTTTTTTCTAAGTTTTATTCTTTTATACACTTCTTTTTTTGGAAGAGTAAGAAGAATAACTTTTTCTATATTAATTTTTTTTGCTATTGTGATTTGTTTAGCATCCCTTGGGAATCCATCAACTATAAAATTATTCTTTGGGGTATGTTTTAAAATTAGTTCATTAACTATTTTATTTGGGGCTAGTAATCCTTTTCTAATGTATTTTGCTAAAATTTGTCCTTTTTTTGATTTGCTTTTAACCTCTTTTCTTAGAATTTCTCCTATTGTGATTCTTTTAAGTTTGAATTTTTTCGCAATAAGCTTTGCTTGTGTTCCTTTTCCACTTCCCTGAATTCCGATTATTCCCAGTCTCATTTTAAAGTAAATAATTTATCATCTTTAACATCAAAGATGTCTAGTCTTACTCCAGAATCAAGCCAACCATGAGCATAGTTTAATGCAGCAAATGCATTAACAAAATCTCCTTTAGATTCAAAATGCTTAGCATCCGAAAGATAATTTTCCACCATTTCAATTATCTCTTTTGCATAATTTTCTTTATTTTTTATTATTGATTTTTTCGCTTTAGATAGGGCTTTCGAAGTTAGAATAGAGTACTTGTCTAATTTTTGTTTTGTTATTGTTTTCATGAGAAATTAATATTGCGGAGCCATTTGAACAGCCATTTTTTTTATTATGAATTTTGAACCAACTACATCTGAGACTATTGCGGATAAAAGTAATCTACCAAGCGCAATTTTTACAACGCCCTCTTCAATAGGAATTCTTGTTGATTGCGAAAAAGCATTTAATACTTGATCGATTTCTTCTTTTGTTAGAATTATATTTGTTGTTCTTGATCCAGTATTTCCTCTTATGATTATGTGTTCGTTTGTTCCATTACATTCAATTGTTTGGATTGCAGGATCTTGAATTAAGGGATTTAATTTTCCCAATTCTAATTGCCCCCGAGGTGCTGGTACAGGAGTTTGAGTTACTTGTTGTGGAGGAGCTCTATAAGTTGTTTGAGGTCTTATTATTGGAGGAGCTCTTCCTCTTCCAGAAGGAATTAATAGTGGTCTGGGTCTTCTTTGTTTTTGAATAGGTAAAGGTTCTCTATGCATAAGGCTTGGAATTAGTTCTCCATATTCTTTTTCTAATTTTTGAAAATCATCTAATCTTTTAGGTTCTTTTTTTCTGATTACATGTTCTAATTCAAAAAATTCTTCTACTTTTGATCTTTTAATTAATTCTTGAGTAAATTTTAATAAAAATAATTTTCTAAATCTGTCTGAGGTCTGAAATAGTTTACTTTTCAGGGGGGATGTTTTTATCCCTAAATTTGTTTGAGCCATTTTTATTTTTCCATAGGCGATTCAAATCTTGGAGGAGGAGTTTGTTGTGGCATTTCAAATTCTGGTTGTTTTGGGGTTTCTGGGATTTCTAATGAACTTGGTTTTGTTGTGGGAATTTGTTTTGGCATCTGAAATTCTGAAGTTTTTGGTTTTGGGGGGGGCATTGGTGGAAGTTCTTTCATCATTGGGCGGGGAGGCATTTGTTGTATTGGGGGCATCATTTTTTGCGGAAGAGGTATTGAAGGGGGTTGTTGGGGTGGACCAAAATCTTCTTGAGGCAATCTTTCGTGCATTAAAGAAATTCCTCTTGCAATTGTTTTGTTTTGATCTGCAAGATTGTCTAATTTTTCTATAACATCTTTATTATCTTTTTCTAAATCAAAGTCTTTTTCAGCCATAGCTTTAGCAGAAATTTCAAATAATTCAAGTAATTTAGATATTTGGGTAGTAAGATTATCAAATTTTAATGAAAGATTTGTCATAACCCTCTGTAAAGAAACAAAATTTTCCAATAAAATTTTATCGACTCTAGGTTCTTTTGGAACAGCTTGTTTTACAATGATTTTTTGAATTTTTGGAGCAGGTTTTTTAGCAGGAGCCTTCTTTTTTTTCTTCACCTTTTTTACCATATCTTCTTAAAGAAATTCATATTTATAAATTTAATCAAAGCAGGTATTCTATAAGATAAATATTTATAAGTTTTAAAATTCTAGTATATTGATGCCGAGAAGAGTATTGGATTCAGAAGAATTTCTTATTGCTCCTGAAGAGTTTAGTCTTCCTTCTGGTATGGGGCTTACTGGTCCTGTAAGATTAAGAGTTACTTTAGAGGGAATAAATGATCAAAGAAAAAAAGTTATTTATGAAGAATTTGGGGTATGGATCAGGGGAAGCAAATATGGATCTAATTTTCAGGTTCCCCCTAAACATTTGACTCAAAGTGCTGCAGAAAGTTTGTATAGGGATACTATAGGGAGACTTGAGAAAGGTCAATACAAAACCCTTGTTTCAGTAAATTTAAGAGTTATTCCTGGAGAAGAAGATTAAAAAATATCTAATTCTTGTTTTTCATTTGAAGGGTCTTGATTAATTTGATCTTCATGTTCGAATTCTGGTTCTTCATCAAATTCTTGTTTCTTGGGTTTTTCTGTTTGTTCTTGATTTTTTAGAAATTCTTTTTTCCATTCCTTAGACTGGCCATTTTTGGATAGGCTTTTTTCAATATATTCTTTTTTTTCTTCTTTTATTGCTTGAATATCTTCTTTTAAATTAGGATTAGCTTGTTTTGCAGATTCTTCTTCTGCTTTTTTTATTGAACTTTTTTCTTGAACAGGTTTTTCTAGTTGTTTTGCTAATGGAGATTTTCTTGGTTCTTCATCTGTTCCTTTTATTTTTTCTTGTTCTAATTGAGCAACATATTCTGCTATTTCTTTAGCTTTATCAGCATTTACACTAATACTATCTATCCCGTTTTCTACTAGAAATCTCACCATTTCTTTTCTGCTTCCTGACTGCCCACAAATGCTTGTTTCAACTTTATTTCTTTTACAAAACCTTATAACATATCCTAGTTGGTAAAGAATTGCTGGGTGCATCTCATCATATAAATATTGGACATCTTCATTATTTCTATCAATTGCCAAAATATATTGTGTAAGGTCATTAGTTCCAAAAGAAATAAAATCAATTCCTTCTTTAACTAAATCTTTAATAATTTGAACTGCTGCAGGAGTTTCAATCATTACACCAATTTTTGCTTGATTAAATTCTATTTCGTCTAATATCTCTTTCACTTTTTTTACCTCATCTACTAAAATTACTTGTGGAAGTAGAAAACCTATTTTTTTCCCTTGCTCTGCTACTTGTTTTAAAGCTTTTAATTCTGCTTTGAGAATTTCTGGTTTTTTTAATGAATATCTTATTCCATGAAATCCAAGCATTGGATTGGCTTCTTTTTCTTGGGGAGCTCCTTCAAGATTTTGATATTCATCACTTCTAATATCTGAGGTTCTTATCCACAATTCATCAAAATATCTTGCTATATCTTTTACTCCTTGGAAGATTATTTCTTGATAATCTTTTATTTTATCTTGTGCAAGAAAATATTCTGGATGCTTGCCTGATTCTGCAATTATGCCTTCTATTCTTGTGAGGCCTACTTTTTTGAGATTGGTTTTAGAAGCTCTTTCTGCAAAACTTGGCAAATCAACTATAACTTTTATTTCTGTTTTAGTTTGCGCAGTTACTGGAAGAACTTCTTTTTGCATTGTTTCTGCCACTTTTCCTTTATATATTTTTCCTTGAAAACCATCCACAGTTATTATTTCCCCTTCTTTGAGTTTTTCTGTTGCTTCTTGTGTCCCCACAACTGCTGGGATCCCCATCTCTCTTGAAACAATTGCTGCATGAGAAGTCATACCTCCTTCGTCAGTCACAATTGCTATAGATTTTTGCATTGTTACAACCATATCTGGATTTGTCATTTGAGTCACTAAAACGTCTCCTTGATTTATTTTTTGAAGATCTTCTTGTTTTTTGACAATCTTTATTTTTCCTACTCCAATTCCTGGAGCAGCTGGAATTCCTTTAAGAATTGGTTCCCCTTTGAGTTGTTTTCCTTCTTCAATTCTGTTTCCCATTGTGGTAATGGGTCTTGTTTGAACTAAATATATCTCTTCCCCTTCTATTGCAAATTCCACGTCTTGAGGTTTGCCATAATGCTCTTCTAATTTTAAGGCCATTTCTGCAAGTTTTTTTATTTCATATTCTTTTAATACTTGAGATTTTGATTTTTCTTCTCTTAATTTTACTATTTCCTTATTTCCTCCAGAATCTCTTGTAATTGCTATTTTTTTATCTGCTATTTTTTTATCTAAAACCTCTAATTCTGAAGATAACCTATAAGTGTCTGGAGTAATTTTTCCAGAAACAATCCCTTCTCCTAATCCAAAAACTGCTTCCACAATTGTTTCTTCTTTTTTATAAGAAGGATCTTTTGAAAAGATAACTCCCGACTTATCTGAATCTACCATTTTTTGAACAACAACTGCTAAACTGACTTGTTCATGTTTAAATCCTTTTTTTTGTCTGTAGTAAGTTGCTCGAGAAGTAAATAACGAAGCAAAACACAGTTTAATATGTCTTATTAGATTTTGTTTTCCTTTCACATTTACAAAAGAATCTTGTTGTCCTGCAAAACTTGCTTCTGCTAAGTCTTCTGCTGTTGCACTACTTCTAACTGCTACGAAAATGGGTTCTGCAGCACTTTTTAATATATCATGTACAGTTCCTTTTCTAAAATCAGATTTATCTACATCTAAATTTTCATAAGAATCTACAATTTCTTCTTCCATTTCTGGAGGAAGTTTTGATTTAATAATAAGGTCTCTTATTTGTTTGGTTATTTCATCTAATTTTTTTGTATTTTCATAATCTATCCGAGATAAAAATTCCTTTATTTTATCATCAATTCCTGCTTTTTTTATAAAGTAATCATAGGCTTGGGCAGTTACAACAAACCCCGGGGGGACAGGTACTTTGAGATTATAAATTTCTGATAAATTTGCACCTTTTCCCCCAGCAATATTTCCAGAGTTTTTATTTAGTTCAGAAAACCATTTTACAAAGGCTATTTTCACCTCTTTTTTTTGTTCCATGTGTTTAAAAAAGTTAGAAACTTAATAAAGTTTCTTATTCTTGTAATTTTATAATAATTAATGATGCTTCAGATTGACGTAGTGCAATACTTAACCCTTTTCCTATTTGAATCTCTAAGGGGTCTTTTAATGGAGCATTTCTTATGTAATAAACTTCTTTTCCCTTCATAAATCCTATTTCTATTAATCTTTGAGTTGTTGAATTGTTTTGAGTATACCCAACTATTTTTGCTCTTTCCCCAGAAGATAATTCATTTAAAGTAGTATAAGGATTTTTGATTTCCAATTTTCTTCCCTCCCTTCTTCGTATTTGGAATATAAGGTTTTCTGATAAATTTTTATTTGGCTATTGCGTCGACTGGGCAACCTTCAATTGCATCCTTCACACAAGATGCATTTTTTTTGGCTTTTACATGTGCTTTCCCATCATCTTTCATTTCAAAAACATCTGAACAAGTTGCTGCACATGCTCCGCATCCGATGCATTTTCCTTTGTCTATTTTTACCATGTACGTAATATATTCCATTAAGTTTATAAATTTAATTCTATTAGTTTCTCTATGATTTGGTTATGGATCTTAATTGCATTGGTAGTTTTGATAGCTATCATTACTTTTAGTTATTACAATAGATTTGTGGTTTTAGGTAATAGGGTTGATAATTCTCTTTCACAAATTGATGTTCAATTGAAAAGGAGAGCTGATTTAATCCCTAATTTAATGGAGAGTGTTAAGGGATTTATGAAACAAGAGAAGACGATTATGAAATCTGTGACAGAAGCTCGTAAGGCTCTTGTTGTTGCTAAGGATTTGCCTGCAAAAATGAAAGCAAATAATAAATTAGAAGGAGTTTTAGGAAGATTATTCGCTATTGCTGAGAATTATCCCGATTTAAAATCTAATACTAATTTCTTGCAATTGCAGAGTGAACTTACTGCTACAGAAGATAAAGTTGCTTATTCAAGACAATTTTACAATGATTCAATTTTGTCTTACAACAATCTTTGTAAAATGTTCCCAGGAGTTTTCTTTGCTGGTTTATTTGGAAAGAAACCTAAAGAATATATTAAGATTCCAGAAGCTGAAAAGAAAGTTGTGAAGGTTAAATTCTAGATACAAATTCTTAAAAACTTCTTAATTCTCTATTTATTTATGGAACCTGTAAGAATAGATTTTAGAGATCAAATAGCTAGGAATAAGAGGAAGAGTGTGTTTTTGATGATTATTATTTTTATTGTGATTATTGTTCTGGGTTATGTTATCACAATGGCAACTAATCCCGGATATTTTTTTATTATAATGATTTTTGCAACTATTTTTTCAATTTTTTATATTTGGATTAGTTATTATAATTCTCATAAAATTGCAATTGCAAGTGTTGGAGCTAAAAAAGCTTATGTAGATGATTATAGAGAGTATCATAATCTTGTAGAAGGTTTGACTTTGGCTTCAGGAATGCCTAAACCTGATTTGTATGTTATGCCTTCTAATCAGATAAATGCTTTTGCTTCTGGAAGAGATCCTGAACATGCTGTGATTTGCGTTACAAAAGGAGCTTTAGAAAAATTAGAAAAAAGAGAATTTGAAGGAGTGTTAGCTCATGAGCTTGGGCATATAGCTAGTTATGATATGAGATATATGACTTTGGTTGCTGTTATGGTTGGAATGATTGCAATTATTTCTCAGATTTTTTTAAGGAGTTTATGGTTTAGGGGGGGGAGGGGAGGAGATAAAAATAATGCAATTTTTATGATTATTGCAATTGCTTTAGCAATTCTTGCACCAATTGTTGTTTATTTTGTTCAAATGTCTATCTCAAGAAAAAGAGAATTTACAGCTGATGCTAGTGCAGTGAAGTTTACTAGATATCCTAATGGTTTGATTAATGCGTTAAAGAAAATTAAAAACGATTATATTCAACCAGAAAAAAATGTAAGCAAGGCTATTGCCCCTTTATTTTTTGCTAATCCTTTTAAGGGGCTTGGAGCAACACATCCCCCAATAGAAAAGAGAATTGCTATTTTAGAAAGGATGTAAAAACTTTATAAACACTTTTTTCTTAATTTAGTTATGGGTTTTATAAGAGGTGCATTAAAAGTTATTATCGGAATCCTGCTTTTTTTATCTTTGTTAATTGGGAATGTATTTTTAGTGCTTTCTTTTTCTCTAGATTATGATAATGTTCAACCAGCACTTAGTTCTCTTGTGCAAGAGATTGTCCAGAATGAAACCGAATTTTTAGGGGATCTTGATGAAGAGTTTGTCCTTATGCAGTTTTATTGCCAAAATAATACAGAATTTGTTTTAGCTTCAGAATTTGGAACTTTTACTTTTCCTTGCGAAATTGTAAACCAGGGAATAGAATCTGTTGTGACTTATGGAGTAGAAGAAATTGTAGAGAAAACATATTATGATGATTATGAATGTGGTTTTTGGGATTGTGTTGGAGACTCAACAGATACTTTTGTTTTAATTTCAGCAAAAGCAAAAAATTATTGGCAATCTAAATTTTATCTTTTTTTAATTATTTCTTTAATTTTGTTAGGGATTATGTTTTTTTTGGTTGAAAATAAGATGAATCTTCTTCTTATTTTTGGAATTTTATTGATTATAACTGCCTTGCCCTTGACAAAATTAGGGAGTTTTGCTTCTTTATTTGGAGATAATGAATATGGAATTGCTTCTGTTTTCTTTTCAAAAGCAATAAGTGTTTTCTGGATAATGGTTCTTATTGGAGCGATTCTTTTAATTCTTGGAATTGTATTAAGAATTATTTTTTACGAATACCATAAAAAGAAGTTTTCTAAAAATGAGGTTAAGGATATTGTGCGGAAGGAAGTTGCTAAATCTAAGAAAGTTGTTCAGAGGGTTGTTAAAAACTCCGGGAGTAAAAAGAAATAGTTTTTTATCCAAATCTTTAAAAAGGGTTTTTTTCTTTTGGAATTATGAGAAAAATTACTGATAGGTTTGCAAGAAAATTGGCTAGGCAAGGATGGGAAGTGTACAAGGTTTTTAATGAAATAGAAAAGGACCATCATCAATTGAGAAGAGATGCTGAAGCAGAATTTGAAGAAGTAAGGAGTCTTCGTATTTCTGGATTGCGCCATTATAGAGTAATGTATGTTAGAAACCAATTGAAATAATCCAAATAGTTTTTATACTAATTTTTTCTATTTTTCCCATGAAGAAAAAGTGTATTGTTTTGTTTTCTGGAGGATTGGATAGTTGTCTTGCTGTAAAAATTATGCAAAAAAGAGGGTATAATGTTATATTGGTACATTTTAAATTGCCTTTTGGAACAGGATGTTGTAATGAAGGGTGTAGTTTTAATTTTTCCCAGATGCAAGGACTTAAGTTGGAAGTTTTTGATTGTACTAAAGGAAAATTATTAAAAGAATATTTAGAAGTTTTAAAAAATGCCAAACATGGAAGAGGTGCGGGGGTGAATCCTTGTATTGATTGTAAAATTTTTATGTTTAATAAAGCTAAGCAATTTGCAGATAAAAATAATATTAAATGGGTGGTTACCGGAGAAGTTGTTGGTCAGAGGCCAATGAGTCAACAGAAAAAACAAATAGCAGTTATTGAAGAAGCTGCAGGATTGCAAGGAAGGCTTGTTCGTCCTTTGATTGATTTGGGTTTTTCTGGAAGAAGAAGAGATAAACAGATGGCTTTGGCTAAAAAATTTAAAATTAAATATATTCATTCTACTGGGGGATGTTTGTTGTGTGAAAAACAATTGAAAAAACGATTGGGTTTTTTGTTGAAAAGAGGATTAAATGCAAAGGAAATAAAATTATCTAATATTGGAAGGCATTTTGATATAAATGGCTGTTGGATTGTTATTGGAAGAGATGAAAATGAAAATAAAATTATTGAAAAATTTAAAGAGGTTATTATTTCTGATTATCCTGCACCCAGTGCTGTTATTTTAGATAAACCTAGGAAAGATACAAAGGTTGTTGTTAAGGAATTGGTTAGAGCTTATTCAAAATTAGGAAGTTTGGAAAGTAGAAGGTTATTTGAAAAATATAGGTTATAGTTAGATTTAAAAGCATGTTTTTTTCTGTATTTTTATGAAAATTAGAGAGATTACTAAACGTGCAGAAGCTTCTAGAAAAGGGGCTGTTTCTTTTGTTACCAATCTAAGTGATTATTTTTCTCAACATCCTTATTTAGATAAAATTGTAAGATTTTCTGAATTTTATAGGCATGTTCAAAATGCAGAAGTTTTAGCAAGAAAAAGAGGTTGGGCATATGCTTCTCAAAAAACTTTAGATGCTGTTGGAATTAATTTGGTTGTTGAAGGGGAAGGAAATATCCCTCAAGAATCTCCTAATTTATATTTTGGAAATCACCCTTGGGGGATGTTGGAGGGTTTAGCCATTATGTCAGCTCTTGAAAAACCAACAAATTTAAGGGGAAGGAATTTTAAAATAGTTGCAAATTATTTGCTTGAAGGAATTAAAGGTCTTGATCAGAAAATGATCTTTATTCATCCTGGTAGAAAAGTTTCTTTAAATTTTTCTGGTTTTAAGAATCTTATTGCACATGTTAAACAAGAAAATGATCTTGTAGTGCTTCCTGCAGGTTCTGCATGTTCTTGGAATTGGAGCAAATTTAGAATGGAGGATCCTAATTGGAAAGAAAATTTTGCAGGAATTTTGCCTTATTTTGAAAATGCAGTTCCTATTAGATTTAGTGGACCGAGAAATGGAATTTTGTATACTCTTACTTCTATTATTCATGCTCCTTCTAGGGGCGGGTTATTTTTTAGAGAATTGTGTAATAAAAAAGGTAGTATTGTTAAGCTTACTATTGGCTCTCCTGTTAAAACTTGCGATTTACAAGGAACTCGTGCAGAGAAAGTCAAATATTTAAGATCTCTTTCTGAGGCACTTTAATCAAAAGACTTATAATTGTTTTTTATTTTTTGTATCCATGTGTAAAAATTAAATTGTAAAATGTGTAAAATCTGTGAAACTAAACCCGTATATGAATTTACAAATCAGAGAAAGGTTTGTAAAAATTGTTTTATTCGATGGTTTCAGAAAAAAGTTCTTTATACAATTAAGAAGTTTAAAATGATTAAAAAAGGAGATGTTATTGGATATGTTTGTGGGGGGGATTTTAGGGGGGTTGTATTAGAAGATGTTTTGAAATGGTATGAAGAAAAAGCTCCTGTAGAAATTGTTGGGTTAAGAGGCTCTCCTTCAAATTTTCCCAAAATTCCTAAAGAAGTTAGTAAGTTAGCTATTTCTAATGATATTAATGTAATTTCAAAAAAAATTATTGATAGCATAATTAAAAAAGATGTTAGTAAGTTGAAAATCAGACCGGTGGAAGCTAGGACTATTCGCCCTTTATATTTGTTTTTAGATAAAGAAGTTTTAATTTATGCTAAACTTAGAAAATTAAAATTTAAAAAGGCAAAAGACAAGAAACAACTTGTTGATGAATTAGAAATAAAGCATCCAGAAGTTAAACGCGCAGTAGTTAATAGTTATTTAGAATTGTATAATTAAATATAGATATTTTTATAAATTTTGTTTAATTTTTTATACTGATGAGTTTATCGAATAAATTAAAACAAACTTTATTGGTAGTAACTTGTGCTTCTTTTATCGGAGGATGTTCTTCTGATGCACCCAGATTTAAAGATTGTTCTTTTAAAACTTCTGAGACAGGTTATTCAGTTGGGATAAAAATAGAAGATTCTGATTGCAATATAAGAAATGTTGTTCTTGGAGTTTGGGATTCAAAACGGTCTAATATTTATTTTATGAATATTCCTTGGCATGCGGGGGAAATCCCCCATTATTTTAAGGGAAAAAAAGATGTAGCTTTTATTAATGATTGTGGATTTCAGCTTTATGGGGAAAATTGTTTTGGCGAGACTGGGAATTTAGAATTATATTTGAATATAAAAGTGGAAGATGGAGAGAGAAATTTATTGACAAAAACAATTAAGCTTGAGTGATTATAATTATTCTTTCTTGTGTTCTATTCTTTCTAAAAAGCTGCTGATGAATTTGTGGTTTTCTTGAGATTCTTTTATTTGTTTTACTGTGTAAACATTAATTTTTCCATGAGTCTTTTTTTCTGTTTTTATGCCAGAAGGGAGATTTTCTTTTATTTTTTCACTTAAGAGAATTTCTTCATTTGATAAAGTGGAAATTCTTTTTGCAGTTGTTATTAGAGTTCCCATACTCATGAATTTTAATGCGTTTGGTTCTTGTTTTGCAATAATTGTTCCATAATTTAATGAAATTCCAAATTCTATTTTTTGTTTAAACATTTTGTTGTGATGTGCTAAAATAGATTTTGCTTTGTTAGCAATTTCTATGGCTGTTTTTTCATTTTTGAAGGTTTTAGTTTTTATTGGAGCAAATAAAAAGAAAATATGGTCTTGATTTTCATATATGGCCGCTTTATGTTCTTCTGCTATATGCACTATTTTTTGAAGAGTTTCTTCTGCATTTGTTTTTTTTGATTCAATTTCTCTAAGATTTTTTATTTTAAGTCCGATTAAACTTATATTTTGTTTATCGCCTTTAATAGATAGAGACAATTCTGCTTTGCTTTTGGTTTGAACAAGAGATTTTGACCTTAATGGTATAGCTTTTTCAGATTCAAGATTAATTGTTTTAGAACCTTTCTTTTTTCCAATATTCATTCTTCCGATAAAGCTCCTTTTATATCCTTTTTTATATACAGTAAAAACAATAAATCCTAAAAGGAACATTACAAATATCCATACAAAAGGATATCTAGCTAAAGTTCCAACCCCCCCAGAAATTTCTTTAATATCCACAGCTTTTCCGGTTAATATAGCATGTTCAATAATACTTTCTTCCCCTTCGCTAATTATTTCTATTTTATATTCTCCTTCTGGCGCAGTTAATTCATATTTTTGTTCTTCATTTACTTCTAAACAAACATCTAGATTTAATGGAGATTCTCCTATTTTTACTAAAAGACTTTTATTGCAATAAGGCATGTTTCCAGTATTAATTATAATAAGAGTTCTATTTATTAGTTGGATTTTAATATCTTCTTTTTCTTGAATATTAAAGATTGTTTCACTTGTTAAATCTCCTGCAGAAGCAAGAATAGTGAATTCTGCCGGAAATTCGTTAAATGCTATTGGAAATTCAAAAAATTCTCCTGTAGGAACTTGGATTTTTTCTCTTATTTTATCGTTTGAATCTTTAACTGTAATTGTTGAATTTTTTAAAATGTTTTCCCCTGTTTGATCATGCAAAATAGGTTTGATTTTAACATTTGTTCCCGGTTCAACTTCTGGATTTTCTAAAAATATTTCTAAATTTGTTTCTAATTGTTTTATTAAAACCCCTTCTCTAGTAAAACCTTGATTTGTCATTTCTCCTGAAGGATCTTTTTCATAAGCATAAAGTTTGATTGTGTACCCTCCGGCTTTCATATCTGCTAGAGTTGAAATATTTGCAAAAAAGAATCCATTATCTATTGTATGTAATTCCCTAATGCTAGCAGAAGATGTATTTGAAGAAGCATTTCCCCCGATAACCTGGATTTCAATAAAACCATTTACATCTTTTCCGCTTTCTTTTGTTGCTCCTCCCTCAAGAATTATATTTTCCCCAGGAAAAATTTCTGCAGGATCTATCTCAGAGTGAATAGTTACTACATCTGATATTTTGAAGTCATTAGTTAAAATATATTCTGATCCAAGGGTTGCTTTGATTTTACAATTTCCTTTTACTTTTCCAATTAATTCTTTTGTTAAAATTAATGAAGGCTCTAATTTTTTTTCTCCTCCTGCAGGCAATCCTATTCCGTTTTTATAGAAGTTAATATTATGCCCATTGCATATTATGTTCATATCAAAACTACTGGAAACATCAGTAAGAGTTTTTATTGTTGTTGGGAGGGAAATCAGCTCTCCTAGATTATATATTTTATCTGGTTGTTTGTTAATTATTATTTCTGCAGAAGCTATAGAAGTGAGCAGAATTGTGCATACAATCAAGATTGCTATATTCCTCATTTTGGTATCTCTTTTATATTTAAAGGTAATTAATTATTGTTTATAAATATTTGTCCAGTTCCTTATAGCTTTTGGATAGTTTTAAAAAACTAAAGAGATTATGTTAGATATGGCAAAAAATGAGGTAAAAGTCACTCCATGGGAGGTTTCTGGAAAAATAGACTATGATAAGCTAATGAAAGAATTTGGCTTGATTGTTTTGAAAAAACTTCCAAAATTATTTGAAAAAGAACTTTTATTTAGAAGGAAGGTTATTTTTGCACATAGAGATTTTCAGAGAATTTTAGAGGCAATTAAGAATAAAAAACCTTTTGTTATGATGACAGGACTAATGCCTACTGGAAAATTTCATATTGGTCACATGATTCTTGCCCAACAATTTGTTTTTTATCAAAAACTTGGGGCTAAAATTTATATTGCTGTTGCAGATCTTGAGGCTTTTCATGCTAGGGGGCAGAGTTTAGAGGAAAGCAGAAAAATAGCTCTTGAAGAATATCTTCCTGGTTATATTGCTTTGGGATTAAGGCCTAATAATTGTGAGATTTATTTTCAAAGTGAAAGATCTCAAGATGGAAAAAAAGCTAATGCATATTATCAGCTTCAAAATGTTTTGGCAAAGCATGCGACTTTTAATGAATTTAAAGCAGTTTATGGGAATATAAGTCCTGGAAAAATGATTTCCGCTTTATTGCAAGCTTCTGATATGTTGCATCCTCAACTTCCTGAATTTGAAAAACCGGTTCCTGTATTAGTGCCTGTTGGAATTGATCAAGATCCTCATTTAAGATTAACTAGAGATATTGCTAGGAGAGTTAAAAACCATAAATTTTTGCAATTAAGTTCTACTTATCATTTGTTTATGCCTGGTTTAGATGGAGATAAAATGTCTTCTTCAAATCCAAGTTCTTATATTGCCCCCACAGATTCCCCTAAAGAAGTTGAGAGGAAGATTAAGAAATATGCTTTTTCAGGCGGGCAGAAAACATTAGAAGAACATAAGAAAAAAGGTGGAAATCCAGATGTCGATGTATCATTCCAATATTTGAAGTTTCTTTTTGAACCAGATGATAAGAAATTAGAAGAAATTTATAGATTATATAAACAAGGAGAAATGACAACAGGAGAATTAAAACAACTTACAATTAAAAAGATAAACAAGTTTTTAGTTGAACATCAAAAGAAAAGACAAAAAGCTAAGAGGCTGATTGATAAGTTTCTGTATCGGGGTTAGTTAAATGCCCCCACTTCTTGTAGTTTTTCGAGATGGGTTCTAGTTATCTTTGGCATTTTTTCAATTTTCCATTTTTTACTTTTTAATCTTGCTTTTCCTCCATTATACCCCGCAATTATTATTTTTCTTTTTTCGGAAATGGGTGTTTTTGACCAAGAGGGATGATTTCTTGAACAGTATTCATCGATTTCTGTTAAATACCATGTTCCTATTTTAGTATTTATTTCTGGGGCAAAAAGGTCTGATAAAGTGTATTGTTCTTTTGGATGTTTTTGATTCCATTCTTTAAGAACTATGGGGGTTATTTGCATTAACCCTCTATCCCCATTTTTACCTAATGCTTTTGGATTTCCTTTTGATTCTACTTTAATTATTGCATCTATGAAATTACTGTTGATTAATGCAGTATCAGAGTGTTGATTCTGAAAAGTAGGATTAGTAGTAATTTCCACATAAGGTCTATCCATTTTTGAATTTGTTTTTGGAGAATATGTTTCTGATATTATTGGAGCAAAAGCTATTCCTGTTACTGCTGTTGAAGCTACTAATAGAGTTAATAAGCTCTTTTTCATATGTCCCTATTGGGTAGTTACTTTTTAAAGATTGTGGTTTCATTAGTTTTATAAAATCTTGTTTTAATGTATAGATATGAAGTTATTATTATTGCACTGTGATTATATTCGGTTTAAGGCATTGAAAAAAGCACTTAAGAAAGTTGAAGATCTTAATGAGGAAGAGAAGAAAGGCCATGAAGTTAAAGATTGTTTGGTTGTTTTAACTGCTGTTGAAAAAGAAGATAGTAAGGAGAGTGTTAAGGATTATGTATCGAATATTAAGGATGTTGCTAAACAAGTTAAGGCTAAGAATATAGTTCTTTATCCTTATGCACATTTATCTAAAAATCTTGGAAGTCCTGATTTGGCTGTGGAGATTATGAAACAAGCTGAAAAGGATTTGAAAGCGTTTAGGGTTGTAAGAGCTCCTTTTGGGTATTATAAAGAATTTGAACTTAAGGTTAAGGGTCATCCCTTGAGTGAATTGAGTAGAGAGATTAAAGGGGAAGGAGCTGAAGAAAAAGTCGATCATGATTTGTTGTTGAGAAAAATGTCTAAGGTTAAGATGAGCACAAATAAAGCTCCAAAAGGTTTGAAGAGCAATATTGAATTGGGCAGAGATTTAGATCTTTATATTGTGAGCGAAATTGTTGGTGGAGGTTTGCCTTTGTTTACTCCTAAAGGAACTACAATTATTCGAGAGCTTAGAAATTTTATTGAAGAAGAAGAGATTAAAAGAGGATATTTATATACTAAAACTCCTGTGATGGCTAAGTCTGATTTATATAAAGTTTCAGGACATTGGCAACATTATAAAGATGATATGTTTGTTTTAAATGTGCGAGGGGAAGATTTCGCTTTAAGACCAATGACTTGCCCGTTTCAATTTGTTTTATACAAAAGAAAACCCCGAAGTTACAAAGATTTACCTTTAAAATATTCTGAAATTGCTGATTTATTTAGAAACGAGAAGTCAGGAGAGTTAAGAGGTTTGACTAGGGTCAGACAGTTTAGTTTAGCAGATGCTCATATAATTTGTATGCCTGAACAAGTTGAAAAAGAATTTGAAGAAGTTTTAGAATTAGTTAAACATGTTATGAAAAAACTTAGTGCTAAGGGTATTTGGTATAGGTTTTCTAAGGGGGATTTAAAAAATAAAGAAAAATATATAGATAATCCTAAGGCGTGGAAAGAATCAGAAGCCATGATGAAAAAAATTCTTGATAAGTTGAAAATAAAATATATTGAAGCAAAAGGAGAAGCCGCTTTTTATGGGCCTAAGTTAGATCTTCAGTATAAAGATGTTTATGGGAAAGAAGATACTTTGTTCACAATACAAATTGATTTTGCGCTTCCTGAAAAATTTGATATGACTTATAAAGATAAAAACAATAAAGAACTAAGACCAATGATTATTCATAGAAGTTCTATTGGGGCTATTGAAAGAATTATTTCTTATTTATTAGAAAAGACTCAGGGGAATTTGCCTACTTGGTTATCTCCGATTCAAATCAAGATTCTTTCTATGACAGATAGAAATAATAATTATTCTAAGAAAATTTTTGAAAGTTTGCAGAAACAAGGTTTTAGAGTTGAATTAGATTTAAGTACAGAACCAATGTCGAAAAAAGTTAGAGATGCTCAGCTTCAAAAAGTGAATTATATGGTCACAATTGGAGACAAAGAACAAAAAGCAAAAACTTTGGCTGTAAGAAATAGGGAAGGAAAAGTTACATTTGGTGTGAAATTAGATAAGTTTATTAAGGATTTGAAAAAGGAAATTGATGAGAGGAAATAATGCTTTCTATAGATGTTAAGGTTAATGGACATTTGATTGGACATGCATATGTTGTAAATACTGGGGTTCCTGTGGAAGAGAAATGCTTATATAAGATCGAATATCACGTAATTGGAATAGATCCCAGGGGAATTAATTTTGAAGTTTTTCATAATCCCGATGATGGGGCAGGGGTTTTGTGTGAATTGGTCTATAGAGAATTAAATAAAGTGAATAAAAAATGAATTTTCAATTTTATGTTGAGAAGTTAAAGAATTGCGAAAAATATAAGCAATTTATAGAAAAAAATCCCAAAGCAATTCCTTGTTCTGGATTTTTTGTTATTGATTTTGCAGGAAAAGATAATCAACAGCATTTTGATTTTTGTGTTGATGGAAAGATTTTTAGTTGTAAGCTTGAACATGGGGGGGAGGTTCAGGAAATGGAAAATTTTGGGAATAAAATTCCTAAAGAAATTTCTTTAGACTTAGATTTTGATTTTAAAAGAATTCAAGAAATGGTTGAGAATAAGATGCAAGAACAAGAAATAAAAAACAAAATTCAAAAATTTCTTTTTTCATATCAAAATATTGATCAAGGACATGTTTTAGCTGGAACTGTTTTTATTTCTGGACTTGGTATGCTTAAGGTATCTATTAATTTGGATAAAATGGAGATTGTTGAATTTGAAAAGAAAAGTTTTTTTGATGTTGTTAAGGTTAGAAAAAAGAGCTAATGCTTCTGAACAAAAAAAGTAATATTTCTACCAGTCATTTCTTTTTTGATGATTTTGAATCCAGCCTCTGTGAATTCTTTGTATATTTCTTCTGGATTGTATAGATAATAATATCTTGAACCTTTATCTAGCCATCTAACGAATCGTTCTTTTGGAGAATTTTTAAATCTTTTAGTGTCTTTATTCCACACAGAAACCATTGCCTTGGCTTTGGGTTTGAGAACTCGGTAGAGTTCTTTAACTGCTTTTCTTCTTTTAGTTTTTGTTTTGACACAATGTAGAGAAGCAATGCAAATAGCTGCATCAAAAAAATTATCTTTAAATTCAAGTTTGCTTATGTCATTTACTAAAAATTCTGCTTTAATTTTTTCTTTTTTAGAAATTTCTTTCGCAAATTTAATCATTTCTTTTGAAAAATCTACTAAATACATTTGTCCATTTTTTATTTTTGAGAGATATCTTCCAGAACCAGATCCCAAATCAAGAACTTTCCCTTGTTGTTTTTTTAGAAAATAAAAAACATCATGATCTGTTTTCTTTTTCTTTGTTTTGAAATCATGCCATTCTTTTGCAAGATTGTTCCAAACTTGTTTTTGATTCATTTTAATACAAAGAAGTATAAGAGTAATAGAGAGATTATTATTCCAATTAAATATCCTGTAGGAATTATTTTTTTATTTTTAATTTTTATCCAAGGATAGTAGTCTGAAAAAGATGTAAAAAATTCTTTGAATTTTACAGCAGGATTAAATATATACCACCCAAAATCTTGCACTACTAAGCCAGAAATATAAGAGCTTGTAATTATCCCAAAAAGTCTCCAACTAAAATCTAATACTAATGGAACTGCTAATAATGCTGGAAACATTATCCAGAATAAAAAGAAATGATATCTTGTTAATAAAATATAATCTTTAATTTTTAATTTCCAACCAAATTTGTGTTTATTCCAAGCATTTCTCCCCTCTGAAGAGGATTCCCAGATAGAAGTTGCAATCATAGCAATCCAAATTAAGATGAATACTATTAATTCTTTCATATATACTTTTAAGAATTAGATTATAAAAAGGTTTATTCTATTATCTTTTTATTCTACTCCTAACCTCGCTTGCGATGGATTTTTTAATTACTACTTCGCGAAGTTACTCTGCTTCTGATCACGAGAGCTGTTATGGATATAAAAGATTGCCACTATCGTAATCACTCGCCTTCAAAGCCGATTAAGGAGAAAAAAGGATATTTTTCAATTTTTTGAGTTCCTTTAAGATCTGGAAGATCAACAATAAAAGCGAACTCTACAATATCTCCTCCAAGATTTTCAACTAGTTTTAGTGCTGCTTCTGCTGTTCCCCCCGTAGCAACTAAATCGTCTATTACTAAGACTTTTTGTCCTGGTTCTATAGCATCTTTATGGATTTCTATTTTATCTGTTCCATATTCTAAGGAATATTCTTGACTTATGGTTTCTGCTGGAAGTTTCCCTGGTTTTCTTATTGGGATAAAGCCCGCATTAAGTTTGCTTGCAAGAATACTTCCCAAAATAAATCCTCTTGATTCTATTCCTGCCACAACATCTATTTTTTTATTTTTGTATCTTTGATAAAAGATCTCTACAATTTTGTTTAATCCTTCTTTATCTTTTAAAAGAGTTGTAATATCTCTGAACATTACTCCAGGTTTTGGAAAGTTTGGTATTGTTCTTATTTTTGATTTTATTTCTTCTAAGTCTTTTTTCATACTTTCTTGTGTTGAAAAACTTTCTATTGTTTTGATAATTAAATTTTTTACTTTTTCTGCGTTTTTTCTCATTCTCGAGAAAACAATATCTGCGGTCACATCCTCTTCTCCTTGTCTCCAGCAATCATAATCTGTAGACATAGCTATTGCAGAATATTCTAGGCCTGCTTCTTTTGAAAGAATTGCTTCTGGAGCAATGGACATATTTATTACATCTGCCCCCCATGTTCTAAACATATGACTTTCAGCTCTTGTTGAGAATCTAGGGCCTTCAATAGTTATCATTGTTCCCTTTTCATGAAAATCAAAATTAAGTTCTTTGCAGATTTGAATTAATCTTTTTCTTAACTGTTCTGAAAATGGATCGGCTAAACTTGCATGTTCAATTCCTTTTTCAAAGTTCTCAAAAAAAGTAGAATTTCTGTGTTTAGTAAAGTCAATTAGCTGGTCTAGAATAACAAAATCTCCTGGTTTTATTTGTTCGCGTAACGATCCCACCGCAGTTGTTGAGATAATGTGAGTACATCCTAATTTTTTTAATGCAAAAATATTAGCTCTGTAATTGACTTGTGTGGGGGTTATTGTGTGTTTTGTCCCATGTCTAGCAAGAATACAAACATCTATTCCAGCTATTTTTCCTGTTTTTATCTCAGAACTAGGAGCTCCATAAGGGGTCATAACATTTTCTTGAGTGATTTCTGTAAAAAATTCTGGATCATCAAGCCCAGAACCTCCGATTACACCGATTTTCATGAAAATTTAGAGATAAAATAATTTAAAAGGATTATTGGGATTGAGTAAACAATCATCTGGTTTTTTATAGTTCTTTTTCAAGTATAATAGAATAATCATTAAAACCAATTTTCCTATCAAAATTAAGTGCTTTCTTGTTCCTAGCATCTACAACTAGTCTAATTCTTTTTACTCCTTTTTTCTTACACCAGTTAATAAACTCATTAAACAATTTTGTTCCAATTCCT
>Ga0272443_10000265_pt1 | contig 98870 bp, 97 predicted proteins | sample SSMAcet12_FD_193581 | JGI IMG/M metagenome (GOLD analysis project Ga0272443, IMG submission 193581) | Marine sediment archaeal communities from Little Sippewissett salt marsh, Falmouth, MA, United States - SSM-Acet-12 | ecosystem: Environmental > Aquatic > Marine > Wetlands > Sediment ... | reverse complement strand
GATAAAGTCTACCTTCAAGATGTTTTTTTGCTTTCGATCCCCATAACATCCACACTATAGGTTGATGTCTGTTCACAAGTACGTGGATAACTCTTGCTGTAAACATGTCCCATAGATGCAGGTGTGAACCAGCTTCTCCTTTACGGACCGTGTGAGCCGTATTTATAAGTAATACGCCTTGTTTCGCCCACCTTTCTAGGTCAGGGTCATGATCAAGCATAAGTCCTTCATATACGTCTGATTCGATCTCTTTGAGGATATTTACCAAGGAAGGAGAAAGTTTTCCGGTTTTACCTTTATTTGAAAAAGCAAAACCATCAAAAGAACCGTCATGATACGGGTCTTGACCAAGTATCACAACTTTGACTTTTGAAAGAGGAGTGGTTCTGAATGCTTTGAAAAGTAAATCAGAGCCTTGTTCTGGATATACGGTATATAATCTTCTTTCTTTAAATAACTCAACAGTGATTATTCCAAAATCTTTTGTATCTAAATATGGTTCAATGACATTAAACCACTCCACTCCCAATAAGTCTAGGAACTTATCCTTCAGTTTCGGGTGGTGCATCAGATGTCTCTGCTTCGGGTGCAGCTTCAACAGTTTCTCCCACCTCTTCCGGAGCAATTCCTACCAGCTCCTGCATGAATCCATGCAGTTTGATATGATCTCTGATAATGTCAATCGGATGACTCTTTTTCAGAGCTTCCGTTACATTATTATACAGGGACCAAGCATTGTCTTCCCTGAAATGTTCGCTGTTTGTGAGTTCGTTTTTCACAATACTCAACTGAGTGGGAGTAACCATGTTCTTCTCGAAATACATAACTCCCAGAATTTCAGCTTTCTGGCGTGGTGTAAGAGAATAGTTCTTCATTACATCCACCTCCAAATTGAGCTTTGCAAAATCATCTCTCATTCGGTCTACTCCGACCTGAATTTTTTCATTCAATTCTTCTGCAACGGTTCCGGTGTGTTTGCGTTTGAAAGCCATCAGATCACCACTGATCATTCCATTTCCGCAGATAAACACAGATGCTCCTGCTACAAAGGCTACGCTCATTGATTTGTCGTAGCTGTTACGGTAGCCAAACATCATTTTCAGACCGTGGACATTTCCAAAGTCTGTTGCATCTTCGACATCAAAGAATCCGGTAACTCTCGTACCAAACCTGTTTGTGTACATTCTGTCACGTACAATTTTCAGGTTGTTGGTTTGAGCATTAGTTCTGATTGCTTCGATTATCTCAGCATGAGAAACAGGACTATATGTGGAAGTCCTTACAGGTAAAGGAGCAGCAAGAGCGATTCTCTTGTTTGCTTCCCAATAAACTTGTTCATTTTGCATATTACTTGTCGTTTAAGAAAGTTCTAACACTTCGACCAAAAACAGTATCATCTTTTGAACTGTCACGAAGCTCTTTGAGGAGCTTTATAAGATCAGAAGAGAACGCCACACCTGTCTCTCTTACTCTCAACATCTTATCTGCTGCACGATAGGCATCTTCAGCAGCCTGTTCACTTGATGTCGATTGCAAAAGGAGTGTAGGATATACACGGGCTGCAATCTTATCACGAAGAATGATTTCCTGATTTTTGGTTGTAGCAAGAGCTTCCCGAAGATTCGCTATAGTTTCGTAAGCGTCTCCGAGAAGCTTCATGTATATTTCTTGACTGATCTGCCCTTCAAATTCTTCGAGGTCTTTTTTTAAATCCTCACTCATAAGGCATATATATTTCGTTTTTTTCGTCTGGTTTCGATGCAAGTTCACTGTCTTCAGGTAGGCTCATTCCGATATATCTTTCAATACTCTTTCTTAAATCTTCGTTTCTTTCGATAACATCTATGAAAGGTTCACTATCCTGTCTACCATAAAACTTCCTTATGCGCCCTTTTAACGCCTTAGAGAACTTGGAGTATTTCCCCTCTATTAAAGATACTACATCTTCTTTAAAATTCAAAGGAATTTTGAAGATATATACTACATGGTATTTTCCATGCTCAAGATGAGAAACACAAAGAGGGTCGGTTATCATATATCTCTCGAACTCCTTATATGTTTGACTACCTGTAAATCTGTACATTAAGCACAAATATTCATAGGTTGGATCGAGATAAGCATTAACAAAATAAGTGTCTAATTTCAACTGCTCTTTCGTTTTTCCTAAAGCAGGTAGCAGGAACTTACACGCTTTAGTCGGAAGAGAAGTATATATGATAACAGACTTACCTTTCTTCTCAATAATCATGTATTCTACCTCATATACAGTCCTGACTGTACCAACCCTGAGAAGGAATTTCTCTCCTTTATCAATGGTTAGTTTGTCTTCGAGTGTAATGGATACGATATGATCACTATCGTCCTTCTTGGGATTGAGGAACGCAATGTTAGAAGTATCAAGGTGCAGTTGTACAGCGTTAAGTACTGTAATTTTAACGGTCTTTCCATTACTGAGCTTGATTTCATTTCCTTTTAACATTGCGAAAAAGGTTTTAGAGTTTTACACTGAAAGCATCAATCTGCTTCTCGCCTCCGTTTAGATAATCTTCGTAAGTGTAATCCCACATATCATTTCTTTGATGCCAATCCAATTCTGCAATCAATTGTAAATATCCTTTAGTTTTTCTTAAATCACTTGGTCCAAATCCAATTGTGTCAATCTGAGCGATTTCTCCATCGTTGAAACTCTTTGCCAATCCTGCGACAGGAGCTAAATAATTTAGCCCGTTCCTTCCGATTTCAATATCTACAGGTGTAGATGTATAAATCATAGGAGCATAGATAAGATTGGTGTCTGCATAGATAAATTTCAATGGAGCAACAGCATAATGATTCATTCTATCATTATCCCATCCCACATGTACCAATGCATCAGTATACATTGAAGCTTGAAGATAACGCTTATATCTCCAATAGGATTTCATGAATCCTTCTCCTCCTGTTTTCAGGTCAATAGGAGTAATTATTCCTTTCTTGTGATCAACGTGAACTATGTCAATCATGCTCTTGACTCTCATCAATTTGACATTTCCCTGACCACTCTCAATAGGAACAAATTGGACATCCCACACCATTGAAGCCTGAAAGAGAAGCTCAATGTCTTCTGAATCATTTATGAAATATCCTTTTGTAAATGGGTTTGAAGTAAGTTGTGCTACAAGTTGATTAGCTGTGAACATCCCTTCTGCGCTAATAATAGTTTTGCCTTTTGCTGCAATCAATGCGTCGTAGTAATCTCTTCCTTCTTTATCAAACTTATTCGCAACTGCATCTGCCTTGAGCTTAAATCCGGAATTTAGATAGGCTATTGAGCTATCTCCGGTGTCAGCCAGTACTTCGCAGTATCTTAACATCATTTCGCTTCCGGGTTTGGAAGCGGTCATCACGTAAACTTCTTCATCAAATCTTTTCTTGTCAGTAAGAAGCATGTCCACCACAGTACCAAGAACCATTTCGGGAGATTCCTTCCGTTCTGATTCTTGGTCTGCTTTGTAAGCCTGTGGTGAGACTGCTAGTTTAGACAATGATGAATAACTTACGAGTTCTAAGGAGCGATACTCCTTATCCGTCAACGTTTTCATTTTGTCGAACATTCGCAAATTCACTGTTTAGGTTAGAAAATACACTGTCTTTTATTTTTTGATCAATTGTCATAGCTTCGACAAACGAGTTAGTCCTGACAGTATTAGGACTTTGCATAAACGATCTTAGATATTCGTCTGAGACATCTTTCACTTGTAAGGATTTCTCTCTCTTTATCTGATCCAATATAGTTCTTCTAACCGTAGGTGTATAAACTGTTTTTGTAAATAGAGTTTTTCGTAATTTTTCTTCATTAACAAGAATCGTTACATCTTTCAGGTTTAATGTCAAGTCCATAACTTGTGTGCTAGAATATCTGTAATAACTTTTTCTTGAATTAACCTTGAAATTAGGTAGCTTCGATAGTTTGACTACTCCTAAACAAAATATGTCTACTTCTCCTTTCATACGGTATGTTCTCTTTTTACCGAAAAGATCAGAAGGCATATATTCAAAGTTATTAGCAGAGCCTATCACACTGTAATAACCTGAATATATCTGCAACTTAGGACCTGACCATGATCTTCCTTTTCTATAGATAAACGAATTTCCAGATGAATCTATCCTTAGTTTATTTACACGACAATCAACTCGTTTGATGTGTATGTTATGAAAATAAGGATTGTGTTCACCTAGATATAATACAGGTATACCTATAAGAGGATAGTAGCTATCATGAGGTACAAACTTCAGAGGAAATTTTACATTACCAGAAGGTTTACCACTGTACCATTCAGAAATATATCGAGTATCATCCATAAGTCTCAATTTCATTAAAGAACAACGGACCTATCTCTTCATACTTGAAGGGAAGTTCATAGGTATCATCCAGAAATCCGGTAAAACCCTGAACCATCTTTGCTGCGATAGCTGCTGCAAAGTGAGTAGTCTGCTTGTAGGAGCAATTTGTATCTTCTACTTCAGAATCACTGAACAGGTGTTTATCCTGATAGGCTTTCGCCCACTCAAGAGTTATATAAAACACCTGAAACTGCTCTGCATTTAACCTACCATCAATAAAGATAGAATCAGGATATTTCTCAGCTTCTGTTAACCAGTTCTCAAACATCACCTTTCTTGCTTCCATATTATCAAAGCATGAAAACATGACAGGACTTTTGAGAGATTCACTGTCATACCTGTCAGGCATCATAGTAATTCTCTCATATCCAGCAAAGTCCTTTACTATATCTCTCATAGCAGTAACTTTGAGCTTTCCAATATCTTCGATTCTGAAAAGTTGTCCAGCCATATTTACTTCTTCAACTTTATCGAAGTCATATAGTATGATGTATGAGGACGGTGGTAGCATTCTTGACAGAAATAAAGTCAGCCAGCTACCAATTCCACCTGCACCTCCGATAATGATAGGAATGACGAACTTATCCATCTTCTCAAACCATGAAGCATCACGGAATCTTGATTTTTTCACATCTATCATCTCATTTCCCTTTCCATCTTTTCAAGTTGATCTGCAATACTCTTCTCATCATCGTTATCATCATCAGAACTGTCGTATCCGAGTATGAAATGATCGAAAGTCTCTTCAAGATTCCTGACTACATCAGCAAGTATAGGAAGTCCCTCATACTTTTTGATACACATTATCACCTCTTTTATTACGGTGATATACTCATCAGGTTCCAGTTGCTGATCGAAATAGGAATCAATCACTTTCTCGATATGATTCAGAAGATAATCATAATACAGGTCTGAAGCAGTTTCATCATCACTCATCTGGTTAGCGATATCATGAAGAATCTTATATACATTGCTTTCTGTTTTCAGATCAGTATCAAACATCAGAATGTTCTTTGTCAGACCTTCGATTTCCCAGCTTGTCATCTTATCAGGAATGATTTTGCTGTTGATAGGACGATGAGCAGGAAGATGACGCTGTTTTTCTGAGTTCCAACTGGTATGATGTTGGTTATATCCTCCCTGATATCCCGGATACTTCCAAGCTTGAGCTTTCTTCTTCTCAGCGTCAGCTTTCTTGACAATAGTATCCAGACGAGTAGAGAAAAATCCTCCCATCTCAGAATACATGATCTTCATGTTAATCACGACCATGTGTTTTTCCATAGTAGCTTTCTTGAAATGCTTGGTTTGACCAGCATCGTCGATGAAATTCATCTTGGATGTGATATGCATATCACTTAAGAAAACTACTTTAGCAGCATAATTTCCATCGAAACTGACAACCAGAGACAGGTAGTAGTTATGTTTATCTACATTGTCCTGAAGTTCTGACATATCAACTCCTGAGAAATATGCTTTACCACTGTGATGCGTATGAATATGACCTAATTTCATTTCCATAGCTTCCGGAATCTCATCAAACAGATCGACAATATCACCATCAGTCTCATAACTAGTTGATCCTGCTGTGCCAATGTCCATTAGAAAGATGTGTTTTGCTTCCAATTTGAAATCTTCGGGTTTGGAAGGATTACCCTTTAATACATCATAAAGCAGCATTCCGGACCATTCAGTGTTGCCACATCGGGCATGAAGGAATGTAATCTGCGATATGATATGAGGTGGTAGAATCAGACTACCTTTCTCCTCCATTTCATATAGCGGATACTCGGCTCTCTTCTCTACTTTCGCTGGTGTTCCCATGTTCTTCAAGTTTATCTGTTAATTTGAATAATATGTACTGTGCTATCTCTCTCATGATATTCGGTTCAGGACAAAATCTCATACCTTCTATTGCAGAAGTCGGATTGAAATTAGTCAGTCTAGGACGGACGTATTTACCGTTCAAATAGACAGGAACAAGATTTTTTAGCTTCTCCTGTGCATCTGCAAGAATTAAACTAGGTATGAGTTCTGTTTCACTTCCGACTGAATAAAACTCTTTCAGTTCCATCTTACGAGTGTACAAAGGCAAACTGTATCTTCTTCCTATATCTCTTATAGTATTGTTGTCAAAAAGCTCTATGAATTTATCGTAGAACTTATCATAGTCAACAACAAACCTTAATACTCCACCTTGATTAGTAAGAGAAAAGCATTCAGAAAAATAGGCGAATTTTAAGGGAGTAGCGTTGATATGTCCAATCAATTCTGTGAGATATTCTTCTGGTACATATCTATCTTTTCCTATAATATTCTTCTCAATTGTAACACGACTTCCGAAATTTTTGATATTCTCCATTTTATAATGAGGACCACCTTCCAGTGATTCCCATTGTATAAAATTGTAGATTCTGAAGATTATCTCATGAACTTCAAATTCATTTAGTTCTTCTCTGTCCATACTACTATACGACACACCTCCTGTACAGAAGCTTGTGAAGTTAGAAAGACCGCTTGTTAAATGAGAGTGTCGATAGTTTGCACGAGCATCTTCAGGAGTAAAAGCCATTCTCATTCCACTGAGACCTCCAATCATTTTATGTACCATTCCCTGATAATGATTACCCTGAGTAGTTACCATCAATTCTTCTATCTCATGTTTCATTTCAATAGAATTTGTGATAGTGACATTAGAGAATTTCATTAACAAACAATAGGTACTAGTAAGTCTGCTGAAAATATCGTTACTCGGCCTTCCAAAGACATAGAAAATATCAAACTCATCAGGAGGAAGTGCTTTAGAGACAATTTCATTAAGTCTCTTCACAAACTGTTCTACCTCAATAAACCTTTCGATGAACTTCTGCCTGACAAGTTTGATATTAGAATAGCTTAAGTTTTCCCTTCGTTTAAGCTTCCATTTTCTACCTCTGGAATTTATGAATTCTTCTTTATCAATTATGATAAAACTGTCTGAGTCAACATCTCTTTTTCTTTCCTTGTACGCATAACTGATCTGATAATTCCAGATTCTTGTCATATCTCTACGAGTCCTGATCTTCTCTTGTCCTGATATTTTGTTCCTTATCCCATCTCTGTTAACTACAAGACGTTTCATGTTTTTATCAAAAACAAATGCATTTTCTACAAAGACACTTTCGTCTCCGCTTCTCCTTCGCCTAGTATAACTATGATATCGTAAGAAACAGTCTTTTACTTTATGCTCACCTTCTACATCAAAATGGAAGAAATTATAACAGTGTTCACCTGCATTGGGATCGGCTAAAATGATCAGATCATTTTTGGTAATGACCATTTCTTTAGCAAAAACGCTTCTCTTATACTCAAGACTCTCATTCTGTAAATGCAACTTCATTCTAAGCCTGTCTTCTCTGATCTTCTTACGTCTTTCTTCAGGAATAGGTATAGGTTCTGCTGGTGGAACTTGAGTTCCCTCAACATTCACTGTAACTTGATCAGTGGTAGGAGGAACAGAAACATACGTTGTTCCGGTTGTGGAATTATTGCTTGTCGTGTATGTTATACCTGTTGTACTATCAGTATCGACAACCAAGTTTCCTGTGGTTTCATAATGTGTCACAACGTCATTTGGAGTTGGATTATTACTTCTTAAATCATTAACGATTTCTCTCAGAGCTTCTACAGTAAGAGGCTCATAAGTATTTTGGGTTTCATCTGCTTCTGCTTCTGCTTCTGCCTCATTGATAGACTCCGAAGTCTGACGCATGAATTCTTCTCTTTCAGTCTCTTCCATATTTATCAATTTTAAAAAAGAAGGTGTAAAAGATTTCTCTTCTACACCTTCTTCCCACATTTAGAACAGAAATTGTATCAGTCGATATACGTTGCCTGACTCCTGCTGGTCCGAAGCTTCCGATGGATTTCCTTTGCCTCTTTCTCAAGTTCTTCGGCAGTGTATTCCAGAATTGACGGAACACCTTGACCTGAGCTGATTGCATTCAGGACGATTTCATCAACAGCCTTGTTGATTCTCTCCCTTGCACCTTCGATAATTTCGATAGGATCAACAGGTTTCGGATCAGCCTTCTTCTTTCCGAAGAGACCTTTCTTCTTCTTTTTCTCAGGAACAGCAGCTTTCTTTGCAGGAGCAGCTTTCTTGGCTGCTGGTTTGGGAGCAGCTTTTGTAGCAGGCTTGCTTTTCTGCCTACGATAGTAGTCCTTCAACCTTCTCCGAAGGTCTTCAGTACCACCCTGCATATTCAGGCTGCAACCTTTGTTCCTGTTCAGCCAGCTCATGTGACTCCTCAGTTCATTGTAGTTGGCTGCATTGATGTCGTCCAGCTTCTCGACACCACCATCGGTTTTACGTCCACTCTTGACCTTTTCAGGGACAAGAAACAGAACAAAGTCTCCTTGCGGAAGGACTGCATCGTCCATCTGAAGGGTTGCTTTAGTGGATCGTTCCACCACCCTCATTCCGGACCATTTGACTTGGCGCATCTCTTTTTTGAGTTCACCAAAGGTTCTTGCATCGGACTGATGCTTGATCAAATCCTTCTGCGAGGTTAGTTTTATTACGACTTCTCTCATGATTGAATGTTTTTGTTTTGAACATCTATTAACTTCAAGTTGAAAACGAGTTTACGATCCTCCTTGTTATCAATGAAGTGATAACGAGTTCGTCCGCTTTCCTGTACATAATCCGGATTGTCGTCCGGAATGATATTAGACTCTTGTAAAGCATCCTCAAACCATTTCGTCCATAGCCATAGATTACTCACGTCAGGCATTTTGCCTCTACGTACTTCGTAAATATCTAATGAAACGGATAACTTGTGGGAGGAGCCAACAAAAATGTGATTGTTCAGCTCTTTGATTTGCTTGTCAGTAATCTGCTGTTTGATGTACTTAGATAAATATCTGTGATAGTACTCAGTAATTTTTGATCTTAACCTGTAATGCATTGTAGCATTGTACAATCCTTGACCATTGATGGTCCAGTATCTCATCCTTCCGGATTTCCTTGACTTCTTCGCTATGACATACCTGTACTCAAAGTTAGGAACAGTAATTTGTATGTCCTTCATTCTTAAGGAACTGTGTTACAAGTTTATCAAACTCTTTTGAGCTGTACTCTTTTACAAAATCAGAAGGGTCTTTCGGTTCACCAACAGGATTGTGGGTAAATGGTAAATTGAACTTCTCTGCAAAACCTTTTGCGCCATCTATTCCACCTTCATCGTTATCAAACCAGACATAAATGTTACTGAATCTTTTTTTCAGCTTTTCCATTACCTGTTCCGGAATAAACGAATGCTCATTGTTTGGAGCTATAGCCCAATAACCAAGCATGTTAAAGGTCAAAATGTCCTTATAAGACTTGGTTATGAACAGAATATCCTGTTTGTTCTTAGGAAGTAGAGTCCATCCTTGTACGATGGTGTTATTGACATTGGTTATAAAGCGATATCTTCCTTTTGTCTGAGGAAAGTAAAGCTTTCTCCTAAATACTCCTTTGTGCCAGTAGTATTCAAACGAATAAGCAAGTTGATAAGGATTGACACGGTAAAAAGCATTGTCCTTAAACCTGCTATCAATTCTGTAGCTTGCTATCGAATAAATCTTATGGTATTTAAGTAGTAGAGGAGGGATTTCATATTGCGCCCAATACTCTCTGTCAAGCTTAGTCCATCTTCGAGGTTCAATCTCTATAATGGTAGGTTGACGTTCAAACTGCTTCACATCGAAGTGTACCTTCTCAGGTGTCTCCATTGAAGCATTGACTCCGATGGAAGCAGAAGAACCTAAACCAAGACCGAAGTCCTGATTTATGATGCTAAGTGCGCCCTGAAAATCTGTATTAAACTTTCTCGCAATATAATCAAATACTCTATATCCTTGTGGTTCACCGAAATCCTTGTAAAGTAAGTCTCCTTCCCACATTATAATATGGCACGACGGTCTGGTATCTTTACGAAATTCACTCTTAAACATTCTGTCAATTGCTGAAAAGTTCTTACAGTATGCCTGAAATAACTGATAGCTGTCAACGTGTTTAAGAATGTTTTCTTTCGTAAGTCTTTTTTCAGACGGTGTAAATGCCATATTAAATACTAAAACGGGTCGTCGCCTTTCTTTCCTTCTTCTTCAGCACCACCTGTATCAGGTCGTGTGGAAGGCTCACTCCACTCTGCGAAAGCGAAGGAGTTTTGATAATCCTCTTTAATGGCATAACCATTAGAGGTTTGGTTCCTTACATGAGATTCCCAATAGTTTGTCCGCTTATTTGAAGCACGATCAAAATACTTATTGTAGACGCTCTGATACTTACCGTCACGAACAGTAAGAAGAACCCGAACTTCGTTATCTGCATTACCTGCAAGAAGACCATGAAGTTCAGAATAGTCTTCATCAAAGATAGCAAGAAAATTGTCCATCTTTGCCTCATCATCCGGTCCAATGTTCAGCCAATTTACAAGGAACAAATGTAAGTCAGCTTCACCTACATGACTTCTACGAGCAGTCTCGTGTTTGAACCATGTAAGACCTGTTGGTGGATTCTCAGGGTCTCCCTGAGCAGACCAAGCGGTACGACCAAAATCATTGATCCACTCGGACTTATCTCCTTCCCTATTCACCCTATACTGATTTTCGAGGAAGAAAGCGACCTTGGTCATGATCTTCTCACCTTCAGGGCTTTCACCGTGAAGATGGAAGTCAAGTCTCAGTTTCTTCACTTCCTCTTCGACAGTCAGGTAGACAGGATCGTTTTGAGGTTTATAGCCCATCTCCTCCAACTGTGCTTTTGTTGGATTGATAGCTACAACCTTCATGTTATGAAGTCCTGTATAGAGTTTGATCTCTCTGAATACCTTTTCGTCTGATTTGTTTGGATTAAACGCCATAATTTTTAGTGAATTTTATACGGTTGAAAAATAGGATTACCCCTCATAGTACCCGTTGATCGTCTCAACTACTTTCGCAAGATCATTTGGGACATGGAGGGTAGCGAACATCCCTTTTGGAGATTTCGCAGTGGTTGTTCCATCATTTTGGGTGATAAAGGTATATTCTAATCCGTTCTTTTCCTTATTTTTTTGAACATCTGTAAAAAGCACAACTGTAAATAATCCTTCGAGAGTAACTTTGTCATCAAGCAATTTTCCGATTGTCTTTATCTTTCTCTTTGGCTGGAAGTTCTCGGTAATGATCTCATCATGGCTCAGAAACACAACTTTCAAGTCTGCTCTTAGACTCTTAGCTGCATTGATCACGTCCCAAACATGCTTTGCAATATCTGTAAACTTCTGCCAACCAGATTCATTCGCCCTGTTCATAAACTCAGTGGACATAATGTACTGGAAATCATCTATTACGATTTGCTTAATTTCAGGACGGTTCTCATTGATATACTTGAGAACCTTCACAATCTGAGCTGAATCATGACTGATTAGAAAATTACCGCCTTCTTGGATTCCTGTCTTGTAATTCTGCTTCCACCCTCGAAAAGGAAGCGGTTTATCAATGATACCAATGATAACCGTTTCCTTAGGATCGAGAGTTTCTACGGAAGTCGATTTACCAGTTCCGGTTTGTCCTACTACTGCAATAATTTCGCTCATGTTTTAAAAGTTAAAACCAGAAAATCTGATAAGATAGTCTTCCAGACCCGTGCCGTAAGCATCAGTCGGGTTGTATCCATACTCAAAATATTTCATCACTCCTCCTGCACCAGCTAAATGTGCTGCTGCAAGCAGACCGCTTTTAGTGATTTCAACACCACGGATGGTTATTCCGTTGTACTGATGAATTATTTCTCGTAAGTGTTGCTCGTTTTTGGTCAGAAGACGAATCATAGCGGTGTCTTGTTCCACCTCTGACCAAACCAAAGGGTTACGCATGAAATCTGTAAAGGATATATTTCCAAATCCACAAGATTTACGTGCGAGATAGCCAAACTGATACTTTCCTATATAACCAAAACGGTTATATGCTTTAGGATTACCTCTTGATTCTGAGTAAGCTACAGCCTCAAGGAATTTTTCAAGTTCCTCTTGTCTCCTTTTCTCATCCAATCGAATTTGCATAAGTATTCTATACTCATCAATTTTTTCATTGGATAAGTCAGGAGCATAAGAAATTTGAGAGAAAGTAAACAGCACAATGATCAGTAAGAATAGCTTTCTTCTTTTCATAATGGTTGTTTTCGTTCGACATCAATCATAGTCCAAGACCTGATTGTATTTCAAGTTGTTCCTCATTTTTGCAATAAACGGTTCGGTCTCACGAGTCTTAATGAAGTGGAAATATATTATTCCTTCGACAGGTAAATCCTGAGGACCGTATGCCCTGAGGTTCAACAATTCGGGACGATGTGCTATCATAAAAATATCTGAATACTGATATAGCGCATCAGCCCCAAAAACATCCGATTTCTGTGGGTAGTGAAGGTTCTTGTTCTGTATTCTTTCTACAGCCTCAATCGCCCTATTCAACTGACTCACAATAATAAAGGATGCTTTTATTTTCTTCTTGAGTTCATTAAACATAGCAGCTAGTTCATATAGCACCTGATTTTGATTTTGCTCTCCGAACTTCTTGACTAATATTGAATGATCAAGAGTAACTAGAACTCCACGATCTATGTTACATTCCATTCCCATAGCGAAGTACTCAATTGTATTTTTGATCTCTTCTACTGTACCGGGAATATCTACATACCATAGTGGTAAGTCCTTAATACTTTCTGCATAATTAACGGCTTCTTGATAAGTGTCTTGTTTAATATTTAAGTTAGGTTGCTCAGTATCTGCATTATAAATCTGCGTAGTCGTCATCTGCAATTTCTTGGAAATCTTTCTACCAACAAGCCTTCTTGCTATCATCTCAAAATTGAATGACAGCACTGCAAATTTCTCATTTGGGTTAAGAGCGAAAAGTCCACTTTCCAACTCATTGAGAATTGCAGTTTTACCACTACCTGACATTCCTGCGATAGTGATAATTGATCCCCATTCGATACCGTTCATTCCTGCTTTGTCAAACTTTCTCCACGGTGTCTTTAGGGATTTAATCTGATTATCCATTCTACCCCTGATGTAGCGCAATTCTTTCCTTGCTGCTTCCTCAAGGGATAACATGGGTAATATTCTAGACGATTGCTCTGCCATAATCTTTCCCTTCCTCTTTATTATTAGATGATCGTTCAGTAAGTGCTTCACACTCTGCACTTAGAGTCGAGCCTACACCACGTTTTTCAATGAAATAGTGTGCTAATTGCATATAGGCATATCCTTTAAGGGAAAATCTTTCTACGTAGTCTCTTGTAGCTTGGAATATCTGCTCTAGGGAATAGTCGTGAGTATTTACAAATTTAATCATTTTCTTGATAACTTCATCCTTATTGCCTCTGTATCTGAAACCTGCCGTGTTTACACCTTCGGGGAATATCTCCCTCCATGACTGAATCCACTGACCGACTTCCTTCGCTGTAGTTATCTTTTTCTTTGTTCCAACATGCTTTTTAAATAAATCTTCACCTGCTTTTCGTAAAGTAATATCTTCAGGGTCCTTACCATACCATTTGACCAATCCACTTGTCTCCAATTGTCTTACTCCACTTGAAAATTCCATGAAATTATCATCATATGCTATCTTCAGAAATTCAAATTGTTCTTCGTAGACAAGAATCAGGAGTACAAACTCGAAGAAAGTCATCGACGGTTGAAACTCCTCATATATTGTCAAGTATCTCTGATCAATCATGGTTATGAGATATTTAGGTGTTTGTACTGAAGTCGCACATCCTCCTCTTCAAGTGACGACAGAGTACTGAAGATGATGTCATCCTCAGTAAACTCTGTGTCAAATGTTTCATTAAGAATTTGGCATAACGTCCTGATATCCGGGATTTCTTCCGGAGTATAATCAACCTCAATGAGGCTAATCATCAGGTCCAACGTGAGGGATAGCGACTTTTGTTTTAATTTCAGACTTTCTATAATCGAAGTCATTTCTCAAAATAAAATCGCTGTTTAAATACACTGCTTCACTCAAGTCAAACTTCTTAGTCATATTCTTGAACCACTTGTCGCTTTGAGTTCCGGGAACCCTGATGATCCACATGTCAGCGTGTTCATCAACAGCAAGCCTGTCAAGCCTACCCTTTTTCTGTTTAGACTTGGTTGCAGAGCCAATATATGACTCCATTATCGCATGAGTTGCACCTACAAGATTTAACCCAAGCGTAAGAGAATTACAGCTACCAAGCTCCTTGATCCTTCCGTCGTTGAATTTCTCGATTAACTGAGCATTCAATTTATCGGAGTTCTTGGAGTGAACTGTATATTTACTGATCTTATCAGCTTGAGCTGTAAACTCAGAGAACACAAGTACTTTAGCGTTGGGCATCTCTGCTCTGATTCCACCACTGATACGTTTTGCTATTCTTCCTGTCGAAGGTAAGTTCAACAGAAAGTTCTTTCTTGCTTTAATAGCATTCATATATACAGCAGCAGCACCTTTCTGCTGAGTTGTACCTCTGCCTTGCCAAAACCACAATCTTGCATCACGGAACCAGTCAGTAGAGCCTTGAGCCATCATGAGTTCCTGACCTTTCTTCATTCTTTCGGTCAGATAATCGTAATACTCTTTCTCTCCTCTTTCATAGTCTTTACCTCTGTATGTGACAATGATTCTGTCTTCATCTGAGAGGTTGTGATTTACGATAAAGAATCTGGTCTTGTTTATCAGACCATCTTCTGCGGAATTGTAGTACTCATATACGATAGGACAAAATCTATCGTAATAGATTTGCTTGTCATTATCGTCAGTAATATCATGGGTTGCAGTCAATCCGAGAATATACTTGAACTCGTTGTTTTCAAGCAACTTACTATATTCCGGGGTCATGATGGTATGAATCTCGTCAAGAATAACGAAATCATACTTACGATCAGTCCATTTATAGCAGGTTTGAATATTCTCCATTTCAATATTGAGAGTCCTTGAAGGTCTCTCACCATCGTAATCAATTGTCCACAATCCATCTCTCCACGGTTCAAATCCCCATTTAACCAGTTCATCATACCAGTTTTTCTTGAGGTTTGTTCGTGGTGAGGTTATCAGGACATTTGTTATATCATCCTGATCATGGATGAACAGCGTGGCTGCTCTACTTTTACCTGTGCCGGTTTCAAGACATAATGTACCTATACTACCAGCATCGACGAATGCTTTCAAAGCCTTGCTCTGTAGCTCGTCTTTAAGTTTATCTATCATAAATTTTCCTGTGAAATATTCTTATAGCCCATTTGTTTAAGTTCGCTTCTGTTATATAATCTCTCTATCTCTAAACCCTCAGCAATGACCTGTTGTTCGGTCATCTTCCAACCAAGAACCTCTCCTCCGGGATTGATTCCCAGATCATGCGCTTTTGTTACAGCTTCATGAAAATTAGAAGCTCTTACAATAGTGCATCCGAGGTTAAGGTTCAGATCAGGGTCTCTGAACGATAACCATGTATACATCATTTAGATTAGGTTTTTGAGTTATTAAATGCTTCGTCACAAATACAAGAGGAAATCTTCATATGGCAATGAGGACAGATACCCTTTCGTTTAGCCTCCTTTCTTCTTTGATACTCCTGTTCGTAAATCTTCTCATCTGCTTTCATCATTTTGTATTTTTAATGGTAGCAAGACGACCTTCGAGCTTTCTTTGAGCTTCAGGGTTTCCTTCAAAACGGAAATACTGTTGTTCAAGTCGTCTGATCTTTTTCACGGTAGATTTTTCTTTCGCCATAATCAGTTAGTTATAATTCAAAATATTGATCTGCCAGCTTATTATACTCGTACAAAGGTAGTCCCATTTTTCTTGCGATCTTCCTTATCCTTAAGTTGTTGATTGTACGTGCAGTAAACATGCACACTCCAACAGACACAAGCACAAAAGCAAAAATGTAGGTTGGTATTGCAATAAAAGTTCTCATGGGTTTTCCGGTAAAGTCACTGACGACAGTCCCAACGAAACCTATGATAAAAGAAATAGCAAGAATCCATACCACAATCCTGCTGATTGCGACTTTTGGAACTAAATCTTTGTTAGTCCCTTCTTTGGAGAAATGCTTGTAAATAAATACAACAAATCTTCCGGGGGGATACTTGTTGTAGACTGCTAGGAATTCTTCTCTTGTGATACTCATGGTAATATATTTAAGTGTCCATTGTTCTCTAATACTCCTATAATGGCAGCAGCTATGATCAGGATTATGACTATAATTATTGTCCAATCCATACCATCTCTCCACCTCTGCTCTTTAGTCCTCTTAATCATTGAATTCTCCCATTGCATGTTGAAAATCTGGTTCATCTGGATAACATTCCGGTCTCCCTTCAGTATAAATTATCCCATTTCTCACATAAATGAAGTCAGGATAAGGCATTCCGGGTTCCCAAAACTTATCACGAAAACATCCACAGACAACACACTCATGGGTTTCAATACAATGCTTACGAGCATCTATCTCTTTCCATTTGTGTTTGATCATATCCGTCCGTGTTCTTCCATGTGGCAGTTTCTACAGAGAGTAATCATATCTTCATCAGCAGCTTCCCATGGTAAACCATTATATCTTATATGGTGTACATGCAGGGGATTAAGCGCACCCGTAGGTGGGTCAAGCTTACAATGAGGATCATGTTTACCATTACCTTGCTGTCCACATTTTTGACAGGTGTAATTATCTCTTTCAAGGATTTCTCTGCGTCTTTCTTTCCACTCAGGGGTTTCTAATAATTTGAAATATCTCTCACTGTTTGCCCGTTTTGCTTTCTTGGACAATTTCTTCTTCTTCTTTCTCACGATTAGAACAGTTTTCGTTGACCGTCATCGACAGCATACCTGATTCTGTTTGCTCTTGCGATATAATAGTTATAATCTATACCATACTCTTCCATCGGTGCTTCATAATACCTGTTGAATATCTTACACGTTTTACCTGCTTCCAATGATATTATTCTACCATCTTCTTTATGTCTTTTCGTGAGTGAACCACCTGTACGGGACATATAATACCTAATTGTACGTTGCTGTACGTCGTCGACCTGTCTCTGGTTATGAATATAACTGTAAACAATGTTCCAATCTTTTCTCGCTCTAAATCCAATTCCAAAGTCATAGATATTATCATGATTGCGAATAAAATCTTCAATTGGTATATCTTCAAAATAATATGCATGAAGTGCTTTAGGGACTACACGCATGGACCAGTTCTTATTGTATGCTACTGCTCCATTCTGCGTGGGTATAATCTCAAAACAACCCTTAGGTTTAATATATCCATCAGTTGTTCTTGCAAGATAATTATTTACATCTCTAATAATCATATCACTGTACTCAGCATACTCAAGGACCATCCCTGTTCTCTTTTCCCAAGCAAGACAGATATTTCTCACAGCATCTTCATCTTGTCTTGGGATCATAACCGTAATACCATCGGTATTGGCCTGAAGCATTGTCAGATTCTTGATACTATCAACCAGCCATTCTGACAGCATAGCCAGCAGTAGTTGACCATTGATAGTTATTCGCATGGTATACATAGGATCATAAAATAATGAATACTGGTCATTTGATTTACCGTATACACCATTTAATGCTAGTTTAAGTCCAGAATTTACCGGCTTATTACCTTCTTTTTTGGCTTTCATTCTGGTATCGAATAATTCCTTATACACCTCTGAGAATGTTTGTCCGAGGTGTTGAGGATAAAAACCATGTTGTATAGCCAAAGCAGGGTAATATGCTGCTACATCAATATCGAGGATCAGCATATCCTCTGTAGACTTATACACTCCTGATTCTATGCAACCATGAATACCACCAACACCGAAATCATACTTGAATCCTTTATAGATTGCTGATTTCTCAAATGGTTTGTAAGTGGTATATACAGTGGTTTCTTTGAAGAAGTCATGTATCTCTCTGAGTTCTTTGCTTTCAAAGTATATATAAGGTAGGAGACATTTGCCAAGATCAATCTCTCTGCGATATGTCCGTAAATCTTTTACAGCATTGTAGTGTACATTCTTCTTTCGTGCGATCTGTCTACCGAAAATCTCTTGTCCGATTTTAGGATCATTATAATTTCTTAGTTGCAGATTGTAAGTTGCAGATAGCATCTTACGCAATTCTACCATGTCTGCGCTTAAATGATAAAACTTATGAGTTGAAGCGGTATCATTATGATTATAGCTTAGAATCTCTGGAATCTCATCTTCTGTAACCCAATGGTCATGCTCGAATGGCATATCCTGAACGTTTGGGTAGTTGATAGCTATTTGTACAGCCTTAAGGGAAGTTCTCTTTGCTTTGTTATCGAAGTGATGTATCCTGAATAAATCTAATTGCGGTATCATCTCTTTCCACTCCGGTATAGCTGAATATTCTTCTTTTAAAATCCTTTGTGATTCCCAATGCATCATTTCTAATATCTTAGCTACACGTACATTTGCACCAGCATGACGATGCGCATCTATCGTGTTAATGAAGAAATGTAAAAGTGGGTAATCATAATTTACATTGTTAAATCCAATCAGTCCTGCTACCTCAGTCATTAAGAAATCGAAGTAAACATCAATGTCATTTCTGCTTTCGTGAATTACAAATACTCTTATATCCTCAATATCATCTCTGTTAATAAATACGCCTGAATGAAAGTTTTCTAGTTGCTCTAGGTCGTAGACCCACACTTTCTTTTTCATAAGCTTATAGATTAGAGAGTTAAAAAGGAGCATCCCCGAAGGGACACTCCTATAAAGTTATGAAATTTGAAGAGAAAAGCTACTTCTACTTCTTGGTATCAGCAGCCTCCTTGAAGTCGGCAATGGCAGGATCGACAGCAGTTACAGCATCGGTGTCATGCTGAATCAGTCTGTCGGTGATATCGCTACCCTCAGGTACGACTTCAGTTTTCCACATGATCGTCTCTCCATTCTTCTTCAGAACCTCTCCGGTGGTGGGATTGATCTTCTCCCTGTAACCCAGTTCTTCACCGAGTTCACTTTCGAGTTTTTCCAGAGTTACAATCCTGTGGGGAGCTACGGCAACAGAATAATCTGAGCCTTCCCTCAGCTTGTATTCGGCAATGGTTGCCTCAAGGTCTTCAATTGAACCCACGATGAATCCAACCTTGTTCCTCTTGTTCAGGAACCCGTTGGAAAGGGTTACAACTGTCGACATCAGCATCAAGCTGCCGAATTCAGGCTTGTTTGAATTGATACGAATCAGACCGTTGGCGGTCAGCTCGTTTCCTTCTTTCTCATTCCATTTTGTCACAACACATTTCATGATTTCTCAATTTTAAGTTAAACATCTAAATAAAAGTCAAGATGTAATGTCTACCATGTACAAAGGCGTGTTGAGTTATTTTTACTCTTACACTGCACAATCTCCTATAGCTTCTATTACATAGAGAGGTGGGAGAGAGTCGAACTCTCCTACACGATCTAACTACAATTAAATACTGTTACATGGCAAGAACAGGATCGTGCGTCACCGTCCACCTCATAACATAGAGGAGCGCAGAGGAGTCGAACCTCTGTGTATAAATCCTTTCCAATCTATCTGCCGATAGTCAGTGGATCGCAAGGTATTACATCACTTCACTTAACATCATTCAGTCGTTTATTATACTTTATAGGGATACATAGGTACGGAACCTATGCCCAACTGTATCATATGTAAGGAGAGGTGAATTGGAATTTCAACCATTAACTCACTCGGATAAATACTGATCCCTTCGCTCCGGGATGACAGTTTACTTGGGTGGAAGAAGTGAAACTGCCAAAACTTCTTTGCAGATTGGAACCACAATATTTGTCAGGATATGATATCTACGGCTATCACATCCAATCCATCATATCGTCAAGATCAAAATGAGAGTCAATTGCATTATCTGCTTGGTGTTTGATCTTGATGTTTTGCTCTGGAAGAACAAATTTGAAATTCTTAGGCTTTTTACCAATAGGAACAATCTGATCTATTGTTGTGATCGGACTGTTACATTGACATAAAAACTTAATAGCTTCAAAAACGTCAGTAAACCTCATGTTCTTGATCTCAGTCAAGTACTCAGGTTCGCAATCGTGGTCATCAATCATTCTCGTAGGATCGCCATAGTATTCCACTACTATGACGGAAGGTGGCTTTTTGGTTTCCATCTGCACTTCAATTTAAAGGATTAGTATTCAGTTCATCATAATCTCCGAAATTTCCTTATCTAACTGATCCTTAATATCTTCCTCTCTTATCAACACAGTCTTCTCATAGAAATCTTCTTCTTCAAGAAAATCTACTATGTCTCCACGGCCTGTTAAACGAGCTACCATAATTACATTGTATTTGGTAATTCTCATGTACACATGGGTAAATCCATATTTCATGTAGAAATATCTCATTGTTCCAAGCTCTATGTCAATTGTCAAAGGATAGGCTATTAAGGCTTGATTCTTCCATACCGACTCACTGTATTTCAGAAAGAATTTCTTAAAAAACCTATTCCACCACCAGTTTCTACGCCTATATTCAGGCTTTAATTTTCTATTTGTTACTATCAGGTTTTGCATAGCTTTAATTTAGAGTTGAAAATGAAAAAACAGCGTGGCTACTGTCCTTCACCACGCTGTCTGTTAGTCGACGGAAACTTTGGTTGCATATACTACGTCCTCGAAGCCATCCACAATCTTTAAGGTTTTAATCTCAAAGGCTTTGGTATTCTTCAAATCTTTAGATAATTCACCTGTCGAAGCGTTGTAGAAGTTGAATTTCTCCTCTAACACCTTGACAACTACCATCATCGTATCATAGGCATTTGATCCCAATACATCACCGACTTCTACATCGGCTTCAGTATTGAAAGCATACCTTTTCAACTTTGTGGTGGATGCGTCAACCCTCTCGTTAGAATAAACTACTAAGATGGTTTTCATAATTACTCTAAATAAAAGATACGTTCTTCCAAGATAGTTTCTAACTCATTTACAGCACTATATGCACCTCTAATTATATCAGCATTCTCAGTGAGACGCTGTTTGATCACGAAATGATTGTAGTCCTGAGTTGAGTTGTAAAACCTGATAAATGCTGCGATCAACCGATTTGGAAGATATCCGGTTGCAGCATGACCAAGTTCAGGGATTGAAAGCAGGTCTACGATATGATTCATCATTGTCCGAAAACGAGAACGATCCACAATGTGATACCTGCCGAGCTTTATCAGACGTGCGATAGAAGCTCTGTTAGGAAGATTCATCGCAACCATAGCAATACCCTGAGGCTTGATACCGTAACGATTTATGCTCCTGTACAAATGCTTATAATCCTCAGTTAATTCAGCCCAAGCTTTGATGTAATCCATCAGAGTCCAAGGCTTTGAGGTATTGTTCATATCAGTCAAGAACTTTACAAGCTGCTCTTTCGTACCAACAATCTGATGCTTGAATACGATATGTTTACCAAGTGTGACAAGAGCCTCAAAAAGGTGTTGTCCATCAGCAATATATTCACGCATCACACCGTCTATAACGTCAGTTTTCACAATTATGACAAGACGGTTATTGCCATGTAGTGACACGGATTGGCGCATGATGGACGTATGACGATAGTCCAGCTCCCTATTTAATCCGTGAGGTAAACGATGAAACCTTTCGTAATCCAAGGTTTCTTGAATGTCATCTTTTCTCATGATTCCAATTTTAGTTTAAGAATATCTGTTTTATGAAAGTTTACTCAAATAAAAAGGGTGTAACGGCAGAAAGTATGGTGACGATCTGCCCATTACACCCACACTAGTCCAAAGACCAGCGACCAGTAGTTCTATTAAAGAAAAGCCACTTTCCCTAACTCGTATGAAGAAGCTACTGAGTACTAAATACAAAACTTGTCGATATGGATGGATTTAGTAATGCGATCTGCAACTCTTATCACCCTAAATGGTGATTTGAGAATGTCTTTTTGGTTCCAAATGCTCTTAAGTGCAGTCATTACAGGTAGTGGCACAAGTACCACATCGACTTTTTTCATAGCAAAGAACGTAAACCAATAATCAATTTCATCGGCACAACGTTCAGAGAGTGTCCATTCAAGCGAAACAGTCTTAAATTTACTGCTACGCTGAGGATGTGAAGTCTCGTCCACATCAAGCATCAATTTTATAGCCAAATCTGCGTCAACAGGAGGTATAATTGTACCATCAGTGAATCTAAATGGATGAGGAGAGCTAAAATTAGCAACCCTCAGTCCATTAGATAGTGTATGTATCCACTTATCCATTTTTTATTGCTTCTTCAACAGTATCAGGTAGACTTAAATAAAATGTTCCATTTAATATATCTACAATCTTAAGTTGATATTTAATACTGAGCCATAAAGGTCTCTTTTGTCTATGTTCCCAATCTGAAAGATAATTATGTGATCCAGTACCATATCCTCTTGTTTTCTTAGTCTGACGAGATTTCTCTTCTTTAGTGAGTACATCACGATTAGCTAAGAAATGTACTTCAATGTGAGTTGTTGGTTCGTCGAACATAGGAACGTGGATGTCTGATCCAAAGTAAAGACCACAGTTTGATCCACGATACCTATAGGTCATTTTGTACTTACCTTTGATTACATGATCTTTACATTGATCTCTACAAAGATTATCTACTATTGTATTGATTTCTTCAATTACTTGATGAAGTATTCCATCTGCGGTCATTCTCATTTTAATACCTTCCCATAGAAGGTTGTAATGTTCTTCTGAAGTTCTTGAGTTCATATCGCTACAGTTTTAAATTAAACAAAAAGGAGAGAAGATCAGCACCTTGTACCGTCTCCTCTCCCAAACCAGCGTTTGTTGAACGCTATTCGTCTTCCTCAGGGAATAGTTTATCCCAACATTCTCCACAAATGCCGGTTTTGATCAGTTCCCTTTCGGCAGCATCCAGATAATTGAATGCAACCTGAAGATGTTTTCCTTTTTTCCAATCTACATAATCTCGCATATCTATTTTTAGAGTATGCAATGTATGACATTCTACACATACAATAGGTAGTGGTGTGAGTATCTTACCCTTAGTTAGGGTTTCTCGCATGTTTTCTGGTGATTCCATAACGCTTGTTAAATTGTTCTTGTGTAACTGAGTCTATAGGTATGTTGAGGTTAAATGCAACCTCAGCAACAAATTCTCGATTCTCAGGATTTGCAATGTGATCTTTCCAAAGAACACCGTCAATGCAAGGAAGTTTCTCTTCTTCATGTTTTTCAACATGAATATATTCAGGATAATCTGGCAGATGATTATGCATTGCAACTTTGATTGCGCCACGAATAATCATGACGCAACCAATTGCAATGAGTAAACCAGTAAATCCTCTATTGATCTTATCTCCGAGAGTTCTACGTTCCATTATGTAGTAATTTCATGGTCCTCTTCAAAGAGATCGTCCGGAAGTGAGTTTACAATGTGTATACGCTTGTATTCATCGTGTGTACCTTTTGGAAAGGTATTCACATAGGAATCCAGAGCCATAATCTTCTCACGGACAATTTCACGTTTCACCTTGGATTTCAGGTACAACTGAGCTAACATGAGCTTATGGACAACGTTTTGTTCAACGCAGTGGTTCAGATGCTCACTCATTTGCTTTTCAGAGAGTGTACCGGCAAATATCTCTCTTGCATGGTCAACCATTGTAGAGAGCATTGCAATATTGTACATAATACGGTTGTCATCGGAACTTTCAAATGAACTGTTACGGATTTTGGTGTCTCCAATTTCGTTAATGGTATCATCCAATTCCAATTCTTGCTTTTTAAGCTTTGCGATCTTACGCATTGCTTTGTCAAATGTCATTTCTTTTGCCATGATTTTAAATGTTGATTTGTAATGTAAAAGCTATATTAGTTAAGATTTATTCGATTGTGATAAAGTCTATAAAGTGCTTGATAAACGGGGTTGAGTATAGTCACCTGATCATGAGCTACTTACAGCTATTGCAATGTCATTGTATCTATAACTGTCACTATAAAAACACCTGTCCAAGCTGCGACAGCAGCCTGGATCAGGTGTAACAGGATTAGAACTGAGGACTTAAGCCAACCTCAGCCAGCTTTTGAATCTCATAGTCCCTCACATCAAAGAAGTCGATTAAGGGTTTGTTCACATAAGCACCGTCCTCAGTGAATTCGACAGACCAGCCTTTCTTACTGGTTTTCATGAGGTCTAGCCCATCAGCAGGATACCACTTACATACAGGCTTACCAGCAAGCGGATGTTTTTCGGGGAAGCTCACATCCAAAACGAACATGATTCCAGCTTCACCGTTTTTGTTTCGCTTGCTGACCTCATTAATAACATTACCTTTAACTACATTTGCCATGATTTCTAGTATTTAATTAACAAAAAACGTTTACCAAATTAAGAGCCGGGTACAACCCAAACTCTCAAAAATTAGTGGGGGTTATTGTGAAATAGTCCACTCTTTCGAGTCCCTATAAAAATTCTAAAAATGGAAAAGGGTCCACGCTTTCGTTATGACCCGACTAAAAATTTTTTCCAAAAAAAATATTGTAACTTGCATTCATGCAGATTAAAAAGCCGAACCTTAAAGAGGTTGTCACTTATCTTACAACACTCTCTACGCTGCTTATGCTGGTCTTTGGAGTTTCTCTTACAAAGACGATAGGTGGATTTAAGGCTGTATTTCAAGCACCGGCAGAAATAGAAAAACTCTTCAAGTCAGACAGTGTATTTCAAGTCTTTCTTAAAGAGTCTGCTCACCATCATGAAATGGTGTGGGAGATGTTCAGGGTTATGACAGATGATGATGATACCCTAGAGTGGTACTATGTAACAGAAGAAGGCGCAGCGTTTGACGTGGATATACGCTCTACTGCGGAGGATGTCGAGTTTGCGTTTGTTTATCGGACGAACGAAATATTCCCTGTGTTTATCTCGACTGCCGACAACCGTAAGTATATTGTGAGGCATAACGGTGAGAATAAGGAGTACATGACGTATCTGTATAAGAGGTAATAGAACATGAGAGAGGGTATTTTTGCTTTTTATAAGAAAAAGAAAGAAGCAAAGAAAAAGAACAGGCGTGGGTAATTCCGTGTGATAGTGATCTGACGAAGTTAGATATTATTTTTTAAAGAATCAAGTCCCTACCTATCCTAGTGATGAAGCGATCTTCCTGCTTTCTTCTATTGTCTCAGGTTTCATGAGCGTTTGATGCAGGTATGATTATTTTGTACATTTGATGAGAAATATTACCCTAGACATAAAAATTTAAAGATATGGCAGATTTACCTCCCGTGTTTAAGAATGTCAACTATCCCTACAAAGATCAGCATGATACGTTTATAGCAAGAGGGTATCATTTGAACTTGCTAAGAGAAGCGATAGTAGAAAGACAAACTGGAATAAGCCTTCCCACACCTCTTCCTTGGGGTCAAACTACTGACATAGTACTTGGTCCGTCTGAAGAGATAGATGCTTGTACTATAAACTACAAAGCTACTTTTCCGAATTCTTCTCCGATTGGTGCGCAGTATGATGAGACAGGAACCCTTGAGGTTAATAACTCTTCTGAACACGCAAACAAACCAGCACTTAGCTGGACAAGAGAGTGTACCAATCATGGACAGGGATTTTCCGGAACTACCAGCGTTGGTATCAGTTTTCTGATAAGTGTAGTAGGTGGCAATCTGATTATGCGACTTACTAACAATGGATCAACCAATATGCAATTTGTTTATAACATCGTAAAAACTTTGAAACATGCTGACTAAAAGAGTAGTTCACGGAGGGATGGAAATCCTTGATGGTGACATCATTGTACAAGGTCTATACGGTATTTATACTGGTGGAGATTCTTCGATTGGTGGTACGTTTCAGGCTGTCGGTGCTTCAAGGTTCTTCAGTACGGTTCAGATAGATGACAAGATCACTCAAACCGCAGGTGGAATTGAGTTGAATGACAATAGCAGTCAACTAACGTATTCTGATGACATATTTCGTATAAAATTAGGTGCAGTAGGTAATGAGAATTATATGCGTTTCACTGATACTGATGGACTTGCACTTACTGGAAATAATCCAAGATTAGGATTAAATAATGCGAATCCTACTGTTATGATGGATGTAATTCCGTTGAATGCTGAACCTGTATTTTTTAGAACAAGAAGTGCGCAGGTTAATAATAATTTTGATCTGATAATGCGCCATAACAATACTCAACCTGCTTATGAAATAGGTCTTACATTTGAAACAAATCCGAATACCACTGCTGTTATGGAATCTGGAATAGTGTTTCATCGTGGTGGTGGAGGTGGATTTGGAAGTTATGTTGGTATAGTTGTAGGTCTTGAAGAATGGTTCAGAATCGACACAAGCGGTATAGTCAATGTTGGAAGGTCACATGCTTCTAATGCAGATTGGCATCTCTATGTTAATAATCAAAGTCGTGATTATGGGCAAGTTGCAAGATTCTATTCTCCACAATCATATACAGCTATAATCGAGGTTGCATCCAGAACAAATTATGATGCAGCAATACAATTTACAGAAAGTTCTACTCCCAAGTGGATGATTGGTAGTGATGAGTCTGGTACTTCATTTAATATTCAGCAGAACCCTAGCGGTACACCCGGAGCAGCAGCATTCACTGCTTTTGATAAAATGAGGATGAGAGCTAATTATACTGAGTTCAATACTCCAACAGGTCAGTTTCAAACATTATATGTTAATTCTCTTGATAGGGGTTCGAGTATAATGATAAAAGCTGGTGCAGGATATGATTCGTATATAGCTTTCAGAGAGAGTAATACTACTGAAGGTTTGGTAGGATACGATTCGTCCACAGGTAGAGTTAAGCTTACATCAGGAAGTAATTTTACAACTACAGGTGCTATTGAGATAGATGCTTCTAATGAAGTATATCTCTCAGCTCTTGCAGGATCAGGAACTCAGTTAATTGGTGTAGACACTACAGGAAAGATAATCTTAGACCCCGGTGATTATCATGAAACAGATGTGAATGTAAGTAATTCTCCTGTAAACCTTGTCTTTAACCGTTCAATTACTAGCAATTTTGATTATATGAATTGCTATTATGAGAACAGTACTTTTTTTGGAAGTTACAGGCATACTTATAATGTTGATCTTGATGGTATTGAGTCTCAGGGAAAAACAAAACAAGTTACAATTTATGCAAGACTCAGGATGAGTGGTATCAGTACCGCTAACATAACTCTAAATATTAGATCGAATTCAAACAATACTATTGCATCCTATGCAACAAGTAATGGTCTAGGTTCTGATCGAAGTGAATATGTAGCTTTCATCCTATATTGGGATACAAGTTACTGGTATCTGATAAGTATGTATGAAAGTATTGACAGAGCTATTTAAAAAGTTGTATATTTGAACTGAACTTCTTGCTTGTCACAATCGAGTTTTCTCATGATGAAAGCCTCTCTGTTCTAGAGGGGCTTTTTTCGTATAATATTTTTTCATAACTTTGACCTAACATTAAATGTTATGGATAAAGTATTTCGTTTAATCAGTATTCTCGATGAGCCTGTTGTAGTTAAGCTTATTTACCTTGACAGGCTTGTAAGATTCTATTCCAAGTTCCTCTCTACTTGGAGGACTGCTGGTGTTACCAGTGATGGAAAGGAAGTGCGTGTAAGGTTTATGATCACCAGTAAATATGGGTTTGAGAACTTTACTGAGCGTGTATTTCCTATTGAGGATATTGATAAGAGGATTGACTCTTACAAACGAAAGATTGCTACTGAGTTCAGAAAGCGTCACGAAAATCCTCGTATTCAAAGGAGTAAGGAAATATATAAATGGAAAAAATACATTGACGATGCCAAGATTCAAATGTAATGATCCAGAATGCGAATGTTATGGTATTGAAGAGTTAATACCTCATGTTAGGTTTATATGGAACGACAAGACGATGCGACTTGAAGCTGAAGAAGCTAACTGCTCAAAATGTGGTAGGCAACGGGAGGTGGTAAAGGAAAGCGGAAACATTGTCGTTCCTTATTTTAAGGCAGAGAATGCCAAGAACTATCAGAACAAAACGATAAGTAAGAATCCAAATAAGTTTAACTATTAAAAGGCTAAAAATGAGCGAGGAAGCAAAGATGACTCCCGATCAGCAAGCTAAGGCTGAAAAGGAATTTCGTAAAAGGCAAGCAATGGACCTTGCTGACTACAAAAAGCGTTTACGTGAAGGTAACGATCTGAAGAAGCTTCAGGTTGAAGAACTTGAACTTAACATTCGTTATTATCATGCGAAACGTGAGTGGTTTGATCTTCGAGAGAAGCTCGAACAACTCGACAACGAAGAACAGGAAGTGTTGGCACAAGAAGCAGCCAAACGAAAGCAAGAGGTTGAAAACCTTAGAAAAGAGGCAGCTAAGAAGAAGAAGGAAGTGGCGAAGAAGATTCCTGCACCTGAACAGGAAAAGCCCAAAATCATTATCCCTGAGCAGGGACAACCACGGGCTAAGTAAAATGTCGTACCTTTACTGAAATGGGTGAGGTGATAAAAATAAAGAATAGAGGCAACGAGATGATTGATCAGATCAAACTCTTGATCCAAAAATCATTTCCTCCTGCCCTTGGTATCTCTGTTAGTTACTTTGAAGGTGAAGACAAAGATACTAGCAGAAAGTACCTTGTCTTTAAAATGTCATCACCTGCTTTCAAGGTACTTTATCAGAAATCGAGAAGGCTAGGAGAAGGGGAGGCTTTTTTCGATATTGAATCTGATTTTGTAGGTTCCGTTCTTTCAGATTTCATTGTACTTGGTACAACATTTCTAACAAATAATGTTATGATCAAGATGATGAGTCAGAAAGAAGAATCTGATAATATCTTGAAACGCCCGTTCAGTAAGGGACGATTGAATAAGATCAATCTGAACTGATGCTGAAATTTGATATTGTTACTGAACCGGAGAAATATTTTCACCAGTTAATCGAGGTGTTGAGGGTATTTGCTCCATTTGACACGTTGAGAAAGAGGGAGAGAGATGTCTTTGGTGCATTGCTCTATCAACTTCATCTCATCGAAGAAAGAAATGAGCCACCTGAGAAACTGTTCGATTATCGTGTAAAAGAAGAAATTGCTTCTTCGGTGGGAATCTCTAAAGCGAATCTGTACAATATATATAAGGAACTCAGACAACATAATCTTCTTACTAAAAATGAAGTTAATCCTAAGTACAAGTTCAAATATCTCCAACATAAGGAAATTACCTTTAAGTTCAGGGGAAACTCCATTATTCCTGAAGGTATACCAAGTAACGCCACAGGAAAAGCAGAGGGCAATTGAAAATATGGAGGATATTGCTGAAAGATACCTATCTAAAGATAAGAAAGGTGTCAGAAGGTATATTATTCAATCTGAGGGTAACAGATTATATTTTGCGCTTATCGAAACTTCTACAGGTGCGAAAGTCAAAAAGATCGAAGAAACTGAAAGTAAAGTCTCTGCTCTTGACGAAGATGTAGATAAGTTGTTAGATGCCGAACATGAAAAAAGTTTGGATCAATATATTGCGGATCAGGAAGGTCAGTAATGAGAAGTAGCAGAACAAGAGCTATTATTAGGAAGATCGCAGAAGAAGAGAATCTCAGTATAAAGCAGATCGACGATATCGTCTACTCCTTTTTCAGATTCACTTCTAAACGAATGAAAGAAGGCGACAAGGCGACATATACTTTCAAGGATACCAGATTATTTAAGTTTGGAACCTTCAAAGTGAAGCCGGGAAGAAAAAACCAGCTTAGAAGAAGAGATGAAAAACTTAATGACTATTCAAAACGGAGTTCTGACAATCTCTCCGGAAGCAGTGATGATCAAAGAGTTCAAGAAAATCTGGACTAGAGATCGTTCTAATAAGAAAGAAAAGGCACTTAGGGAACTTGCATATATTTATCACATTGCTGATTATCAGTCGATTTACAGAAATTTCCATATTGATGTGAGAGACTCTAAGATTAAACTTGACCTTTTTGACGACAGGCAGTGGGACGCTGATAAAGAAGTACTGGCTGCGATTGAGAAATATAAGGAACTACAGACCACGCTTTCAATGCAACTACTTGATGATGTGGAGCTTGGTCTGACAAAACTCAGAGATTATTTCCGTGATGTTGATTTTGATGAGGATGAGAATGGTGTAGCTGCAAAGAATTTCATAAATAATGTGAAAGCTATGGGTGATGTTGTCAAAGGAATCAAATCTCTACGAGATGAAGTTGAAAAAGAACTGACAGATATGATGCAGCTCAGAGGAGGTTCAACAATTTCTAAACGTGAATTACCACCTGATAGAAGAGGTTAAAATAATTTGATATGTCAGAATTTAAAATTTTCAGTTTACTCCTAATAGTTCTTGTTATATGGGACGCAACAGGAGATGCATTACGTGCAAAAGGAAAACAAATTCCTCATCATCTACTTGAGTCAGTGAGCGTTGCACTCTGGCTTTTCTTGCTTGTAGCACTCGATAGAGAGTGGTTGAAATGGCATGACCGATTGATTGTTATGTACATTACTATTAGAATTGCTATCTTTGATGTAATATTTAATGTTATAAAGGGTAATAAATGGTCTTATGTGGGTGAAAGTTCGATCTACGGAAAACTGCTTTCGTGGTTTTCACTCAAGGTAAAAGAACCGGGACATCTAATATGGGTTATTAGAGTCATTGCCCTGATCTGGTGGGTTACATGGTTTTGGACAGATGGCGGATTCAGATAATAGAGAAAGAGAGCTACTTGAAGAAATTGCCATACGAAGAAATCAACTCCGACAGATCAACAGGGAGTTGAGTGACTTGATAAAAGAGTATGAGCGATATCGTAGTAGCAAAACCGTGGGGGAAAGAGGTTCCGAACCCGATTCGTAATTCTGAACAGCCTTATCTTAAATTTATCAACAGTGCTGTCTTTCAGGAAGAAGGAAGACATTTTCTAAAACATGGGTACTATACGTCAGCTCCGTTTGGGACCAAAGACTACGATGACTATTGGAATGAACAGGAGCGTAGAGTTCTTAGTGGATATTCCGTTGGCGGTGTCAGAATTACCGGAAGGCACTATTTTTACCTTAACTTTTGCCTTATCAAGGCAAGACCTATTGACCCTAATACGGGTGCTGAGAAGCAAGGCGAAAATCGGAAAATCATTACTTTACCTAGATTCCTCGATCATAACTATTACTGGTTCAACGAGTTTGAAAGGTGTGCTGCCGAGGGACCTCATCAGGGTAGTGATAAAAAGGGGATGATTATCGCCAAATCCCGTAGGAAAGGTTTTACATATCAGGTTACAGGAGGAGTTTACGGTTACAACTACAATTTCATACCAGCAAGTATGAATATTCTTGCTGCGTATGAGAAAGGACATTATAAGGTTACGCTTGACGGTATTCATTTTACGATCAACCACGTAAACCGAATCACAGATTGGGGAAAGAAGAAGGATAAACTCAATAAGCGTGATCACTTCAGAGCATCCTTCGTAATGAAGAATCAAGAAACCGGGATTGAAGTTGAAGACGGTTATATGTCAGAGATTCAAGCGGTTTCCTTCAAAGACAATCCGTTCAAATCCATTGGTGAATCCACCGATCTCATGGGATTTGAAGAAGCTGGTAAATTTGAACACCTCTTGACTGCCTACACCATCTCTGAACCAACATTCCGAGATGGTGATATTATGACAGGAGTTCCTCTGATATGGGGAACAGGTGGTGACATGGAAAGAGGTACAGCAGATTTTGCTGAAATGTTCTATAATCCTGAACCTTACGGACTTAGATCATATCAAAATATCTATGATGAAAACGCAACGGGAGAATGTGGTTGGTTCATAGATGATATGTGGTATTATCCGGGTTCTGTCACCAAAAAACACTTTATCAATGGTAAAGAAAAAGAAGTTATCATTCCGTTTGTTGATCAACAGGGTAATTCAAACCGGCAGGAAGCAGAGGAATCCTTGGATACCAAGAGGGACAAACGTCGAAAGGGTTCACGTTCTGCGTATAACAAATTTATCACACAGCAGCCGAAGAATCCAGCCGAAGCATTTCTCAGGGTACAAGGGACCATGTTCGATACGGTCAGGGCTTCAGCACGATTGTCGCACATCCTCACGAACAGGGCAAAATACATAGATAGTATATGGAGAGCAAATCTCACGGTTGATCCTTTAAACCAGAGAATTAAGTTTGAGTATAATACTGAAGCTAGTCCTCTGTACGAATTTCCCATCAAAGACAATAAGCAAGCAGGAGCCATTGAGATATTCGAGCCTCCTGTTACAGATGAGGGTGGTGAGGTTATGAGAGGAAGGTATATAGCAGCGATTGACCCTTACGATGATGACGAATCTACCACAAATTCTGTTGGATCAATTCTTGTTCTTGATCTTCTCACAGATCGGATTGTCTGCCATTATAAAGGAAGACCTGCTACGGCTGATCAATTCTTTGAAACTTGTCGAAGAATTCTCAAATATTATAATGCAACTGCAAACTACGAACGAAACAAAAAAGGAATTTACGGGTATCTATATAATAAGTCACAGCTTCATTTGCTGATTGATGAACCTGAGATACTTAAAGATAAAGGAATTAGCAAGGCTAATACGTTCGGGAATAACTCAAAAGGAACCTACGGTTCAACCCCTGTTATTCTATACGGATTACAACGTGCAGTTCAGTGGATGTCCGCTACTGCGTATGGAGAAGAGGAAGGGTCAGAGGTAACGAATCTGGATAAAATCCGTTCGATACCTCTTTTAAACGAAATCATTGCATGGAATCCTCAGGATAACTTCGATGATATATCAGCACTAGTATTGCTGATGATCTATCGTGAGGATCGACTTCAGTATAAGAGACATATACACGAGAAAAGGGTGGAAGCTGTCACATCTGATCCATTTTTCAGCAGACATGTTGGAGGTAGCATAAATGGCTATAGTAACAAAAGTATAATGGATTTTATTAAGACAGAAAAGGTTAAGATTTCATAATTTTATAAAAACTTACATATCATGAGCGAACATTTCGGAACAGGTATAGGAAATACCCTCAAAAGAACTGCTCATTTTCCTTTTCAAAAGAAAGCTACAAGTAGTAAGAATAAACAATTTGTCATAGATTGTATTGAATCATCTGTTATGATGGCCTACAATACTGAGAACGGTTTAGTTCAGACTAAACGGACAATGTTTACAAACTACAATCTAAGAGCTGATATCTTAGATGAAAGGGATGTTGAACAAGCAGTAAACCCGTGGGGGATTAAAGGAGCTACCTTCCCTGCTAAAATGCAGAACTACCCTATTGCTAATCCAAAGATTGACCTCTTGATCGGAGAAGAATCTAAACGAAGATTTGATTGGAGAGTTACTGTTGTAAACCCGGATGCAGTCTCTGAAAAAGAAGAACATCAAAAAGATATGATTCATCAAATCATCTTAGGTGCTATTCAGGCAGAAGATTATGATGAACAAGAACTTCAGCAAGAACTTGAGAAATTTGGAAAGTGGAGTAAGTACGAGACTCAGGACCTTCGTGAGCGCAGGGCTACTCAATATCTTCAGTATCTATGGAAAGAACAGGAACTTTCAATCAAGTTTAACCGTGGATTTGAAGACGCTCTGGTTGCAGGTCAGGAAATCTATAACATTGATATTGTTGGTGGAGAACCTGTTGTCAGGAAGGTTGATCCTCTTGCACTTACTATTATTCGGTCAGGAGAATCTTATCAGATTGAGGATGCAGATATAATTATCGAAGATACTTATCAACCAATTCGTTGGGTTATAGATAATTACTACGATCATCTTTCTTCGTCAGAGATTGACAGGATTGAGAAAGGATATATCGGTCAAGGGACTAACGACAGAGATTTGGTCAAATACTATCCTTGGAGACCTGTTCAAAATCCTATTGGTATTGTAGGAGATACTTCCGGAGAACAGGGAACAGATTGGGATTATACCCTTTTTGATACCGATAATTTCAACACCAGAAACATAGCAGCTTATAATAACAATGGTGAGGTTCGTGTTGTAAAAGTTGTGTGGGTTTCTATGCGAAAGGTTGGTGAAGTTTCATGGTATGATGAAGACGATCAACTTCAGAAAAAACTTGTCGATGAAAACTATAAAGCAAAAGAAGAACTCGGAGAAAAAGTCGAGTGGTTTTGGGTTAACGAGTGGTGGGAAGGAACTCGAATTGCCGAAGACATCTACGTTAAGTGGGGTCCCAGACCTATTCAGTTTAGACGAATGGGGAACAAGAGTATCGGAGGTTCCGGTTACGTGGGTACAATCTACAACACAAACACTTCTCAGTCCCGATCCTTGATGGATCGAATGAAACCTTATCAGTATCTCTATAATGTATTCATGTACAGAACGGAACTTGCTTTTGCAAAGAGTAAAGGAAAGATTTCTGTGCTGGACACTTCCCGTATTCCGGATAATTGGGATATGGACAAGTGGATGTACTATGCTGAAATTCTTGGATGGGCGATTGAAGACCCGTTTAAAGAAGGTAACAAAGGTGCTGCTACAGGAAAACTTGCAGGTCAGATGAACCAGAACTCTAAGGTTCTTGATCTGGAAATGGGATCATATATTCAGCAGCATGTAATGATGCTTGAGTTTATCAAACGTGAACTCGGAGAAATTGCAGGTGTTACTGAACAGCGTCAGGGACAGATTTCTAATCGTGAGACTGTCGGAGGTATTGAGAGGGCTGTTACTCAATCTAGCCACATTACAGAGAAGTGGTTTATGATGCATGATAATACCAAGCTCAGAGTTCTCGAAACCTTACTCGAAACAGCTAAGTATGCTTGGAGAAATAAATCTCACGAAAAACTTCAGTATATCTCAGATGAGATGGCTTCGGTTATAACTGAGATTGACGGTCAGCAGTTCAATGAAGCAGATTACGGGATTATGATTTCTAATTCTACAAATGACGCTGAACTGATACAGACCATGAAGAGTCTTGCTCAAGCAGGTCTTCAGAATGATAAAATCAACTTCTCTGGTCTGATGGATATCTATTTATCTGAGTCCATGTCCAGCATCCGTAGGAAGATCGAGACTTACGAAGAAGAAGCGATCAACCGTCAACAGGAACAATTCCAGCAAGCTGAACAGACTAAGCAGCAAGCAATTCAAGCTGAAGCTGAAAGCAAACAGGCTGATCGTGAGCAGGATATGCAAAAAGTTCTTATCAATGCTGAGACTGATATTACAGTTGCTCAGATTGGTGCAAACGCTAAAAGAGACAATGGAGAGGCTGCTCTTGCTAATATTGATAGGCTTAAGAAAGAATGGGAAGAGATGAACCGTAAGTATAAGCTTGAAAATAAGAAGCTTACAGAAACTGTTCGTCATAACAAAGCTCAAGAGACCATTGATAAAAGAAAAGTAGCAAAAACAGCTAAACCAACTAAATAGGCTATACCAAATTGAGAATTATATCTAACAACTTGTGTTAGATATTTTATAAATCTAATTTTGTAAAAGAAGAAGAAAATGGCAGAAAAAGGCGAAGAACAAAGAGATCAACTCTTTGGAATGAATGTAGGAGACGGGTTAATCGAGGTTAATACCGAATCTGAAGAAACGGTAGAGAATACTACCGAAGAGACTAAAAAAGTAGAGAAACCTGTTGAAACACAGGCAGAAGCCTACGAAGACGGTTCTTTCGAGATTAACGAATTTGTCGAAGAAACTGAAAAATCTGCTGATACGACAGCAGAAAAAATTGAAGAGTTCATTGAAAAGACTGAGAAAAGTGAAGAGACCAAAGAGACTCCCTCGGAAACTGGTTCGAGCGATTCTTCTTCTTCTTCGCCATTTTTAGCCTTCGCACGAGACAGAGCCAACGAGGGAGTCTTTCTCGAATTTGAAGATGAAGATTGGGAAACGCTAAAGGAGAGGAATGATGGAGATGAAGCTGCTGCTCTTAGGGAACTTTCAGAAATATCTGTTCAGGAGAGAATCCGAATAGGTATTGAGAGTTACAAAGAGTCTCTTTCTGAAGAAGAAAGAATGCTGTATGAAGCAAAGGAAAAAGGACTTCCGGTTGATGAGTACAGTATTGCAAAGAGGAACTTTGACAAATATTCAAAAATTGACAAAGAGAGTCTTGCAGAAAATGAAAAGCTTCAGGAAGAAGTAGTTTCTAAAGCTCTAGAACTGAGAGGGTTTACTCCTGAAGAGATTAAGGAAGAGATTGATGGTTACAAAGCTCTTGAGAATCTTGAGAGCAAAGCTGAGAAACTTCTTCCTACGCTTCCCAAAACTTTCAAAACTCAGATGACTGAGATTGAGAAAGGAGCAGAAGCAGCAGAACAAGCTCGACAGGATGCAATTCGTCAAAGGGTAGCAAGAATGAAAAGGACTATTGATAATACTCCTGAGATCATTCCCGGTATCCAACTCAACAAGAATACCAAGGAAAAGATTATGAAATCCATGACTATTCCTGTTGCGAAAGACGAACAAGGAAATCCGCTAAATCCTGTAATGGCTACCAGATCAAGGAATCCAGAAGGATTTGAAATGATGCTTCATTATTACCACACACTAGGTCTCTTCGATATCGACGATAGTGGTCAGATAAAACCAGATTTCAGTAAGATTTCTAAGGTTGAAAAAACCAAAGCTACTGATTCATTACGATCTGCTTTTGAGACCAAAGAAAAAATCGTTGCTGGTAAAGCAAAAGTTCCTGAAAAACAGGAAGACGAACTTGACGAGTTTGAAAGAGCTTTTAAGAGACTATAACTTTTATTTATTAACAAGCCCGAAAAATAGGCAACAATGAGAATTTCACCATTTCAACTTTATGAATCAGAGGACATCACGGGTCTAGTAACCAAGTCGCACTTGGGTTACAGGTTCGGGATTGAGCCTCAACAAGCGTCTAAAGTTGCCACCATGATTCATCAAGCGAATCTTGGTGCAACCGTTAATGCTTATTTGAATCAGTTCCCGACCCTGACTCTGGAAACAGATGATGATTTTACTTGGGACATCACTACCAATGGTAAGAAGAATATTCCTCTCGCCAAAGCTGAAGTAGTTCTTGGAACTGCTCTCACAGCAGCCGACAGAGCTGGTCTGAACTTTGCAGAGTTCTACCTCTTCTTCCATGAAGCCTACTTTACCGACGTGAATCAAATCGTTGGAGAGCGTAACGAAATCTATCCCATTCTGGTCCTCGAAGACCCTGTGAATGTAGGTGGACTCTGGCGTTACAGATGTCGTCTGAACACAGGAGATGCGTCTCTGTTTGTTCCTTTCGACGAACTACAAACCGGAAAGCGTTTCAGCAAGGACTTCTCACCTGTTGAGAAAGAACTGTCAGTTAAGGGTGGTGGAGTTCACTATACCTTCCCTTACAAGATGATGAACGCAATGACCATGATCCGGATGCAGGATACCATTCCCGGTAACATGATCGAACGTCCCGTGAAGTTTTCTTGGATTGATCCAATGACCAAGAAAATGATGACTACGTGGATGGACTATCGTTCATACGAGTTGGAGATGCAGTATCAGGATGAGATCAACCATCTGCTTGTATACGCTACTTCCAACAAGAGTGAAGATGGAACATACAAGCAGCGTGGAAAATCCGGACGTATCCTTCAGATGGGTGCTGGTATTAAGCAGCAAATGGAAGCTGCCAACTACAATACCTACAACTCCTTTGATATCAAGAAGTTCACTGAGATGCTTCTCGACCTGACCGTTGGTAAGGTTGTGATGGGTCAGCGTGAGGTGACTGTTCTCACAGGTGAGTGGGGAATGTATCAGTTCCATGAGGCTCTGGAAGACTACACCACTCTGTATGTTCCTGCAAGGGACAACTACAGGATTTACTCCAAGAGTGGAAATGTCATGGGATTCCGTGGTCAGTTCCTTGAGTATATTGGTCCCAACGGTATCAAGGTGAACATCGTCCATGATGCTCTGAAGGATGACTTCGCAAGGAATAAGATTTACTATCCCGGTGGACAGGGACTCGCTGAGAGTCGTGTCTACGACATCCTGAACATGGGTACTTCCGATGGAAAGCCGAACGTACAGAAGGTAGCTCTCGCCAAGTTTGGAGACATTCGTGGCTACGAACCCGGACTGCGTGATCCTTTCACCATTGGTAAAACCAACAGAATCATGAGTAATCCCAAAGATGCTTGGACCGAGCATAGGGCTTACACTGGTGGATCAATTGTTTACGATCCTACTAGGACCGCTACCTACAAGCCTATCATCCTTTAAGGGTGATAGTGCTTGAATTATTTCGTTCATTGACATTTTAAAGAAGAAGAAAAATGGCTAAAAAACAGGCGACTGCTACGGCAGAAAAAGAAGTTAAGGTATTTAGGCTTCCCGATACCAAAGTCCATCTGAAGCCAATTCTCAGAAATGGGCGTTGGCTTCCAGAGGGACACTCTGGATCGTTCATGTATGATCACACCAGTATTACTATTCAGTTACCGTTGGATAAGGATACCGGAAGGCTTAAAAATCCTTTAACTGATGAAGAAAAAGCGTTCTTTGAATCACATCCTGATCTTGATATGGAACCGGGAGACCTGAGTCCACACAAGAAAAAAGATAATTTCTGGCACAACTTCAGGGTGATTATCAGGAAAAGTGACAACATCGTAACTGATGAAACAATTCTGATGACCCTTGATCTGAGTGATCCGATACAGTATTTGCAGTATAAAGTTCTAATGATGAACTCAACTCCCGAAGGAGGTATTATAGCTCCTTCATGGGAAGAAAAATTCAACAGTGGAACCTACCGAATTGCTTTACAGCATGAGGGACAGCAACATACTGAGAAGATCAAAAAAGCTGATCTGAGTAAAAAAGCTTACCGTTATTTAAGTAAGGTTGACTCTTCCAGTGAAGCTATGTTTGACTTCCTTACGATCTATTATCTTGAGAACGCTAAAAGTAAGCGTCCTTCAGAGAATTCCGATAAGGACTTTTATTACTCAGAGATTCAAGATTTGATTGATTCTGATCTTGAAGGAGTTGTGGAGATCATTGAAGACGAGGATAACTATGAGTACAAACTCTTAGTTCATCGTGGGTTGAAAATAGGCGCACTCAAAATGGTGGCTGGTGGAAACATCGAGACTTTAGACGGTGTTCCTGTTGGAAAGAGCCTTTATCAGGCAATTCAGTGGTTGAAGGATGAGAGAAATCAGGATGAATATTTAAGATTGAAAAACCAGATAGACCTTGCTAAATAATTAGCAATGACAGCAGAACAAATGAAATATGAGTTTGACGTTGGTTATGACCGTATAACCAACTTCGATGCTCCGGGATATGTACCGAAAGAGATTTCTACATTTCTCACACGGGCGCAGGAGGACATTGTTTATGAACTCCTAGATTCTAGCTCGAATGAAGAGATGAATAAGAAAGCTATTTCCAAGTTACGACAGGTTATCCCACTTACTTCATTTTCTGCTGGAAACTATCCAAACGGTTATATCGCTCCGCTTAGAGTTCAACTCACAGATCAAGTTACGTTTGTCGCAGACGGTATAACTCATTCCGGAAACGGTTTTGTTACTGCTGGATTTCGTTTAGGAGATGTAATATCTGTTACGGGAGCTAGTACTAATAATAATAAGCTGTACAGTGTTATAGGAGTTACCGCCAATAAGTTGACGGTATCTCCTCAAACACTTCCGGGAAATTTAGGTACAGAAGCAGGTGTAACAATTGTTGCTGATCCTATTCTAAAGCTTCGTAACGAAAGGGCAGATATCGAGTTTCAAAGCGGTAATTTTTATTACAATCGGATTCCCGTTTCTCCTCCTACTGTCCCTGTGACCTACAACAACGCCAAACTAGACCTTGAGGTCGATCCGATTGACGATGATTTTTATAATGGAAACTATAGGAATCCATATAAGAAACCATCTATTAGAAAAATTTGGAGAATTGACGGTGCAGACGATTCTGAAAAACAACATGAATACATAACTGATGGAACATTTACCATCACAACTGTACATTTGCACATTGATCGTAGACCAAGACCTATAATTGTACCTGAGACAGCTTCGATACCGTATGCTCTCAGTGATGATACAATAGATGGGATTTATTTCTTAGACTTTCCAGCAGGACTTGATTGTTTACTTGATTCAACCGTACATCGTGATATTGTAGATAAGGCTGTTAAACTAGCCTATGCTGCACTTCAGGATCAAACAGGATTTCAGATTAGTTCCGTGCAGGAACAGCAAAATAATAGTTTAACTTAATCCCATAAAAAAATGGACACAATTAGAAACGTAACTCAACTGTTGATCGGTGCTGATGTCGCCTTAACTGCTTTAACTGACTTGGACCCCATTACAAGTCCTGCTCAGTTGGCTGATGGTGAAATTGTGATCACTGATCAATTCAACCGTTACCTTGACGGTTCGAGTGCTGCTACGAACGGACTGATCAAGTTTGCACAACGCAGTGGTAACGAACTTGTCTGGTCGGATGTGATTAACATCGGAACCTTGAAGCAATATGCAATCACTCCTGCTGCTGCTGAGACTCAGCAAGTCGATTATGTAGGATACAATGGTGTAAGTGGCGCACTCGATGAGATCGCCAGTAACATTTACACCGTCAGGTTGTATTATCAGGAGTCCTTGATTGCAGGATTTATGCAACAAAAGATCAAGGAAGGTTTCTATAAGTCGAATGCAACTGCTGCTTCCTATACCCAAAGGGCTGTAGCCAAAGGACTTCAGGAAAGTCTGATCAAGAACTTCTCTCGTGAAGCTGAGAAAGATATCGCTTTCGAGCGTATCAATAGCGGTGCTGCTGATACAGCTCTCGGTAATCTTACTCTGACTCAGGGTTCCAAGTATTTCGTCTCAGCTATTGACGATACTGCGAATATCTCTGCCGGAGATGTGGTTCGTCTTGGTGGAACAGGCGCAGGTACTGCTCCATGTTATGTCGTAGTAGGACATGACGGTGGTGCTGGTGCTGCAAGGGTTTACGAACTTGACGTTCCGTGGCAAGGAGCTACCGTAGCTGCACTAGCTGCTGCTGAAACTGTTACTGAAGCAGATTGGGGTCTCCAACTCCAAGGTGTTGACAGGCTTTTCAGTCTTGGTAAATTTGCCTCCCGTGTTGCTCATTGGAAAACCACCATCGACTTCGGTGACGCTGCTGTAGCCACTGTGACCAGCACTGGTGCTTATGAAGGAGTTGGAACAGGACAGCAAATTTCCACACTTGAGAAAGAACTTCAGGCTGACAACTATGTCTACCGTGGTTTCTCAAGGGGAGCCGATGCTCCGAGAGAGGATGCAGTTCAAACCAATACTGCCGATTACGATGTTCAGGTACTTGAGTACGAGCATGTTCTCGAAGCAGCTCAGGGAACTCCTACCAAGTCTCCCAAGACCCTGCAAATTGCATGGAAAACTGCTGGTAACGCTGTAGCTGCTGACGTAGTTGCTGTTCAGGAGCTTCTATTCACCGCAGGAGGATTCGCTTATGTATCTCAGGCTGCAAACCTAACATAAGAGACCTACCCTTTGACAAAACAAAAAGGGAGCATGGAAGCCCGTGTTCCCTTTTTTTTCAAATCCTATTGTTTCATACTTTAAAATGGCAACAAATGTTGGATGCGGACAGTAAATTTAAACAGTTAGAAGAACTGACCAATCTACTTCCTTCTATTCCAAAAATTGAAGATTATAAAAGAAAGATTGAAGATTGTGAAGGAATGGTAGAATATCCTATTAAGGATGGAACCTGTTTTTCTTATTCATTATTTTCATCTCCTTTTATATCTGTTGCAAGAACTTTCGTATCCGCAGGAGGTGTACTTCCTGAACACAAGCATGACGAAAAAGAAATAGCCATTGTTTATTCAGGATCAGTTATGGTACGCTCCTCAGATGATCGAAATGGAAAGATTTTGAAAGAAGGAGACCTAATGGTATATGATCCCGGAGTGGTACATTATTTGAGAGCTTTAGAGGATACGTGGTTCATAGCTATGACTATTCCACACTCTAAAGACTACCCCGAATAATGACACCTATCATAGATCAACCTCCGAAGAATGGTTGGAACGAATGGGCAAAATATATACTTGAGACTTTAAAAGAACTCAAGGAAAAAGGCGACGGGAGAGACGAAAAAATTAACAAGCTTCTTGTTGACATCAATATTTTAAAAACTAAAATGACAATGAGAGCAGCGTTAAGTGGAGCGTTAGCTTCCGCTATTCCCGTAGCTATAGGATTGATAATTTGGCTTATAACCCGAAACCCTTCACAATGAGCTTACCACACACATTAGGACAAGCATCCTTAAAACAATATAACACTTTGCACCCTGATTTACAGACCATTGTAGATTGGGGTTTACAGCTTTGTGTAGTAGATTTCTCTATTCACGAAGGACACAGGATTCCTGCAAAGCAGTTTGAATACTTCAAGAAAGGAAGAGAACTGATAGATGGAGAATGGGTCTTGACCAAACCGAAGAATAAGATTACCAATATTGATGGAATCAAAGTCAAAGGAAAACATAACTACAATCCTTCTCTGGCATTCGATTTCACAGCTTATGTACCGGATAAACCTGAACTGAAGTGGGATACCGTACATCTCACTTATATTGGAGCAAGCTTGATTATGATAGCCGAATTCCTCTACAATAGGGGTGACATCTCTCATAAACTCCGTTGGGGAGGAAATTGGGACAAAGATGGAGACCTTGCAGATAACACTTTATACGATAGACCACACGTAGAATTATATACGCCATGACAACCATACGTCCGAATGTAGTTAAAAACTCAGCAATGAGGTTCAGTTTTACAATCATTTCGATTGGAATATTTATCGTATTATTGGGTATTGTAGCTCACATTGTTTATAAAACAATGGGAGGCGCACCAATAGAATGGACAGAAATGGGTGTATTTATAGGTGGTCTTGCTGCTTTGCTTACCGGTTCCGGATGGAATAAGACAAGGCAGAAAGCAATCGAAATAAATGAGACGAAGTAATATTATAGGGTTTGTATTTTTCCTCATCATAGGGATATTTTTAGGAGGATGGCTAACATATAAATATAAGCCTCTACCTGAGGGAAAAGTGATTGTCAATCAAACTGCTGTAGACTCTCTTAATGCTTTTATTGCTTTTGCTGATTCCATCGAAAATTTACCGATGGAACCCGTGGTTACAAAAACAGACACGGTATATATAACCGAAGTCAAGTATGTTTCAACCACTCCTGAACCTGAACCCATAGATTCTACTACTACTCGCTATCGTGATTCACTTGTTGTAAAAGATGAGATCAATGCGTGGGTGGATATTATGGTAAAAGGTCATGTAGATGATCTAAAAATTGATTGGAACTATCGCCCGATAGTAAAGTCAATAGAAACTATTACAGAAATCCCTGTATATAAGCCAATTATAAATACAATAAAAGTTCCTAAGTATGTTACCGGACATTACGTATCGGCAATAGCAGGTGGCAACAATAAATTCTTTACCTTTGGAGTAGACTATGATTTGGTTAAATATAACCGAGTTTACGGTTTTCAGTATAGACGACAAGGAGATATGAACGTTTACGCTGTAAAGGTAGGTATCAATCTTACTACGTTATTTAAGAAAACACGTTAAAACTAAAATAAGATGGACCTTAATTTAAGTTTATCATACCAAGAGCAGAATGATAATAAGGCTATCATACTGACTGATACTACTTCAAACTATAATGCTACAGGCGATTCTATTGTCGCTGGTGGAACTCCTGTAAACGGAGTGATGTATCAGATTGTCAGTCGAGCAACTTATGACTTTACACTTATAGACGCTAGTAATAACAATCCCGGAACAAGATTTATATGTGCTGGTATTCCTTCTCCAATTGGTGCAGGAGATGAATTGATTGAGGTTACAGGTACACCGGCAGAAATTACAGAAGCGACTCTTAATGTGAAGATTACAGGAGTAGATCAGGTTGAGGTGAATAAAGGAACTATTGATTTATTTGCAGAATTTGGACCATTTACCACTCAAGATGATTTGGTTTATACTATTACTTCAGCTCTATTAGGAGATACTCCTAATACACTGTTAGTTGATGGTTTGTATGAGCTTGATTATATCATAACACATCAATTCAATCTTGCACCTGTTGTTACTCTGTTAAACGTTACAATCCTTGTATACGGTCAGGTAAAAGTAGCAACCTATGAGAAACTGAGGCAGATTCCGGTACATTATATGTGTGTTGATGGATGTCCAACTGCTGAAATTTCAGAAGCAGACCTTTGTGGAGCATACTTAACAGGAATCGAGAACTCAGCGTATATTGCTAAGACTGAGGAATTGATAAATATGTTGATTGTACTTGACAACATTATAAAGAATGGGAGCAATATTACTTGGTAGTGCTGACGGTACTCCTCCTAATCCGGGAGTTGGTAATAGTATACCAATACCCCAAACTTTACCAAAAGACCCACTGGTTTTAGTGGATGCTCTTGGAATAGGACCTCCTACGTGGGAGTGTGTATGCGACTTGAGTAATTATGTGACATTCGATGATTTAGCAGCATTAGAAGGAGAGCCTATGTATGTACATATAGTATCTTCAGCATCACCGGAAGGTGATATACATCTTACTAGTTCTGACTGGAATGTTGACAGAGCTATTATCAAGATGATAAGAGTAGAGACAACCTCTAACAATTGGGACTTGTACATACTTCAGAATGGAAACGGGTTTGTAGTAAACGACGCTCAGATTCCTGCTTTAAGGTTGATGACAAGAGGTAAAGGAAACGAAGATATAATAATTGATCTAGCATATGAGGATGAAGATGCCAGTAAAACCGTACATCTCTATTACAGAGATAACACAGGTAGCAGTCTAGCTAAATTCTACATAGCAGGATTTAAAGTGAAATAACAAATAAAATCTAGAAATTATGGCAAAATGGCAAATTGATGCAATGCTCGATGCAGCATTAGCTTACATTTCAAGTAACGCAACCGAACTGTATGTATGCAGTGGACAACCTGCGGACTATGCAGGTATTGCAGCAGTAGCTCTTACAGGTGCAGCTACACCAAGCTTTACTGGTCCTGCTGACGGTGATACAAGTGGAAGAAAACTAACCGTGGACGAGGAAGCTGATATTCCTGTTACTGCAACAGGTACAGCGACTCACGTAGTCCTCGCTTCTGGAACAACCCTTCTGTACGTTACCACAACTACATCGCAAGGTCTGACTTCAGGAAACACTGTTACTGTTCCTGCATGGGACATTGAAGTAGCTGACGCTGCGTAAGACCATGAACATAGTCGATCATGGTAAGTGAACTTTAAGTTGGCTGGTATAACTCTGCCATTAACTTTACCGTGAGAGATTTATATAAACCTTAAATACGTAAAGTTATGGCAATGTTAATACCAACGACTGCGAGTATATCAGATGATCTTGAAAAGCAATTTGATCTAGTAAATAAAGCTATAATTGCATGTAGGAGATTGGCTGTAGATTGGAAAGCTAACTGTGCAGCAGGTGATGTTTCAATATATGAACTTCTTTTTGGACTATATGTTCCGTTCACTCAAGAGTCTCCTTTTGGAATTTGGAATACTGTAAAGCTCTTGAACTCCCCTGCTTTAAGGAATTTCTATGCAGACAAGTTAGGAAAAAGAATTCAAGTTATAGACGTAAGAGGTTCTGTCGATGATCTGAACTGTGAAGGTCATAATTTTGATGTGGATGACAAAGTACGTTTCAAAGGTCCCGGAAGTCCTCCAGATGAGTATGACAAATTGACTGACTACTATGTTGTTAATGTCAATGGGGATTTTATACAGTTATCCACAACAGAAGGAGGAACTGCAATCGACCACGGTATAGGAGGTTGGGAAGGAACCATTTATCTTCAAATGGAATGGAGTGATGAGCAGAGTGCTTTGAAAGATGCTATTGAAGCTGTAATAGATCAGATCATCCTTGATGTTCCTGTAGGAGATGCAGGTGACATTGAGGGTTTGAGATTTAATAAGTTTCTTGCACAATCCTCAACAGGTATCCGCGAATTCAGTATGAGTTCTACCGATACAGCAGATATCCAAACTAAGCTTCAGGATGTTATTGATCTGATTGAAGCACCAATCTAGTAGATCATGGCAGTACCAGTAGTAGCCAGTTTTACAAGTAACGGAGCAGGTGGTACAGGGGCAACCAGTGTGACCCTGACCAAACCTACTGGTGTGCAAAATGGTGATCTGCTGGTATTATTAGTTGGTAACGAAGAATCCCTAAACTCTCCATTTCCTGCATTAACCGGATGGAATCAAGCTTACGCCTTTGGTAGTACAACTTCTGATGTGCAATTCACAATGTATTGGAGAATTGCTGATGGAACTGAAGGTGCTACTCAAAATGTTCCGTGGGGTGCAGGTGCTTTAAGTGATGCAGGAGGTGGATGGTATTTGAGAATCACAGGTGCTACTACAGTTAATCCTATATATCTTGTAGGTACTAATAATGATATAGGACCTGCTACTTCAAACGTAGTACCTTCAATTACTATAACTGCGATTAACACCTTAGTAATATCGCATTTATCATTTGACGGTGCTGATGCTACTCCTTTCTCGTCTGCTGGAACAGGGTGGCCCACTACTATACCTGCTGGTCAAGAACTTACAGACGGTCCTGCAAATACAGGTTGGAGTGGAGTATGGTTGACTAAGAATCAACCAACTACAGGAGCTTCTCAGAACCATACTATAGGATTTAGTTCTAGTGATGGTTCATCAGGTGTTCAAGTTGCTATTCAAGGGACTGTAACCTTTACAGTTACTGCTAATGACTCGTCTCACAGTCATAGTGTAGATGGTAATCTTGTTCTTGTAGAACATAAGACAGTTGCTATAGATGATTCAAGCCACGGTCACACTGTAGACAACGTAGTTCTTACTCAGAAGCACGTTTTAGTTGTTGATGATACGGTACACGATCATACCGTAGACAACATAGATTTAATAGAGGATGATCAACTCTTAGTCAGTGATACTTTTCACGATCACACTGTAGATAATATTGATCTTGAGCAAGCACATACGTTAGCCATAGACGATAGCTTGCATGGTCATACAGTAGATAACATTGATCTTATTGAAAATTTTCAGCTTACAGTTGATGATTCTCTACATAGCCATAGTGTAGAGAGTCCTACATTATCTGAAAATTCGACACTAATCGTAGATGATTCTCTACATGCTCATACTGCTGAGAGTCCTACTCCTTCAGAAACTCAAGTACTGGTAGTAGATGACAGTCTACACGGACATACTGCTGAAAGTCCTACTCTCACGCAGGACCACACTTTGACAGTCAATGACACAGTTCATGATCACACAGTTGAGAGCATAGTTTTATTTCAGGAGCATCTTCTTTCTGTAGATGATACTGTTCACAATCATAATGTGGACAATATTCTGCTTGCTACAGACTACTTCTTATCACCAAATAGTACAGTTCACGCTCATTCAGCAGAGGAAATAGACCTTGAAGAGGCTCAAAGTGTTGTAGTTGACGACTCAAATCACGGTCACACTGCTGATAATATCGACCTAATTGAGCATTTTACTCTTAGTGTAGACGACTCAAGTCACTCACATACTGTTGAAAACGTTGATCTGATCCAAGCTCATTCATTATCAGTGAGCGATTCCGTCCACGATCACAGTGTTGATAACGTTGATCTTGAGGAGAAAGCTACATTAACAGTCTCAGATTCATTTCACGATCACCTAGTTGATAATATTACTCTTTCTGAAGATGTTCAACTAGCTACTGACAGTAGTCTTCATGCTCATTTGGTCGATAATATTGATCTGGTAGAGAATCTAACCTTAATTGTCAATGATAGTTCTCACGGTCACACAGTTGATAGTCCTGTATTAGCTGAAACTGAGATACTTACTGTCAATAATACCTTCCATTATCACTCAGTAGACACTGTAGTATTCGATATTTCTGCTATTAAGATTGTGAATCTGGTAGAAAGGTTTGAAACAGGTGACTCAGTAAGCGTTACAATCTACGATTTATCAGATAACTCTATAGTTGTCAATAGTGTAGCTATGGGAGAAATAGCAAGTACTGGTCATTTCAAGTATAAATATGAGATGCTCACTGCTGCTGATGTGGATTTCATGTACATTATGGATAATGGAAGCTACATTCAATCAGGAAAGATCACCTTTACTAATGGTAATCTGATTGGTGTACAGACTCCGCTACCACTTAGCGAGAAGGAAATTGAAGATATTGTAACTACAATCGTAGATGCAGCAGTAGTTGACATTAAAGGTGCAGAAGATAGAGACCTTACAGAGGTCTATAACAATACTCCAAGTATTGATCCGTCAAGTGTATGGACTTATGCCACAAGAACTTTAACTGCTTCACTTGATCCTACAGCAGCAGAGATCAGGCAGGAAATGGATAACAACAGTACCGAACTTGCAGCAATTAAAGCTAAAACTGACAATCTTCCTGCTGATCCAGCAGGTGTTTCAGACATACCTACGGAGGATGAAATCGCAGATCAGGTATGGGACGAGGATATTGCTGATCACTTGAATGCAGGTTCTACCGGAGAAGCACTTGATGATGCATCATCTTCAGGGACTTCACCAGCCGATATTTGGAGTTACAGTACCAGAGAGCTTACCGCAGGAACCAAAGACGCTGAGATTGATGCAATTAAAGCTAAAACGGATAACTTACCTAGTGATCCTGCCGATGTCTCTGATATACCTACTGTTATACAGATTGCTGATCAGGTATGGGATGAATTGTTAGCAGGTCATACAGTAGTAGGATCAACTGGTAAAGCATTGGACGATGCAGCTTCTGGTACAGGAACTACACCAGCAGACGTGTGGGCTTATGCAACTAGAACGTTGACAGCAGGTACAAGAGATGCTGAAATTGATGCTATTAAAGCACAGACCGACTTAATACCAGCAAATCCTGCTGATGTAAGTGATGTACCAACCGCAGCACAAAATGCAGATGCAGTTTGGGATGAACCTTCTGCTGATCATGAACTTGATCTTACAATGGGAGATAGAATACGAAGAATATTATACGGTAGTAGATAATGGCTTACGATGTTACAAATAATACATCAACTATCGAGCTTGGTCCGGGTAGTAGCATACCTGTTCCGAGTAACCTGACTCCTATTGCCCTACCTCCCATAACTCCTACTCCTGAACTTATCTCAGTTGATGCTGCTGCTCCTGTAGGTACAATTGTGGAGCTTCCGAATACTTTACCTAGTCCGGAACTTATAGCACCAGATAACGTTTCTCCTGTAGGAACAGTAGTTGAACTTCCACCTGATGTTCCACCGGACGGTATTGTATATCTTGAAACAATACCTATACCGGATGAAATCAATATTGTTGAGAGTCCGCTTAGATTAGAACAGCTTCAAGATGTAAATATAGCTCCTAGAAACGATCAGGATTTTCTTCAATATGATGCTGCATCAAATACTTATATACACGTACCTGCACCTACCTCAGGTGGAGACATTTTTACCGCAGATATCAATGTTGTTTTAAGCGGAGGTAAGTCGTTTGGTAAATATACAAACGGACAAACTATACCTGCGACAGGTAAAACAGCAGTAGAAGTTATCTTAGATGCTGCGATAGAGTACATAGCTGCTACTTGGTCTTTCTTCTCTGTCGGAGTTCAGCCTACTACAATTGAAGTAGGAACAACAATCGCAGGAGGTAGAACTTGGACATGGGGAATAAACCTTAATTCAGGAGATGTTCCTACTATTTCTATAGAAGATGTAACCAGTGCAAGTGCTATTGTTGTAGATACTCCTAACGATGGAAGTCATATTGATGTAGCGAATACTATACAACTCAATAGTGATGGAGCTACTCAACAGTGGAGAGGTGTTGCAACAGATATTACACCTATTCCAAATGTAGTTTTTAATAGTAGTCCTTATACCGTGACAGCAAGATTTTATAGGTTCTACGGAGCTTCCGCAACTAGTCCGACAAATAGTGCTACGGTAAGAGCATTGCCTCAATCTGCATTTCAGACAGGAGGTAACACTTTTAATTTGAATACGGGTTCAACATTGACTAAATTTGTAGTAGCTCTACCACCGGGAAGAACTATTACATCAGTTATTGACCTTGATGCACTAAATGCAGATATAACAAGCGAATATATAGCACAACCTAGTATTAACGTTTTAGACGCAGGAGGTACAAATAGAGCATACAATATTTATGAAATGAATGTCGGTGCGCCTTATTCATCGGACCACAGGCATCAAATACACACAGCGTAATGGCAAGCCTTGAATTACCATTTGGGGTGAAAGTGCTGAACCCTAAACCTGCCGATGCGAAGTACGACAACGAAGGTGTACCTTACGTTAATACTGCTGCTGCTATCGCTGCAATCCCTGCTGCTATCAGGCATAGAGGGTTGACTGTAAATATAAATGGTGAAGAGTACTGGTGGAAAACTGGTACAGCAGACGGGGATTTAATAGTCAAAACAGCAGGATTAGGAGATTTACATTATGTTCATACGCAGTCTATGGCTGCACAAGTATGGAATATAAATCATAACTTAGGCAAAAGACCGTCTATTCATATTGAGGACATGAGTGGAAATGAAATAATACCTCATATAATTCACGTAGATAATAACAATGCACAAGCTGTCTTTGGTAACGCAACTTACTCAGGGACAGCCTACTGCAACTAAAAACCAAAGCAAATGGCAATTCCCTTCGTACAGTCGATTGACATGAACGATTTTCAGTTACTGAATTTCGTTGTTCATAGTGCAGGGACTGCTCCTACTAACGCAAATACCTTAGGTGGTATGATGTGGTGGGATAGTACCAACTATGATTTGAAAGTCTACAATGACGACGATTCAGCTTGGAACTCGCTTACGCAGGGTCCAGCATCGTCGACCAATGGTTACATTCCTCAGTGGAGTGGAACAATTGGTAACAAACTCTCAACTGGTCTTCTTTTGACGACCAGTATCGGAACTCCCGGTGTTGATACATCAATTCCGACAGAAAAAGCAGTCCGTGATGCTATCGGTACTGCACTATCAGGTGGTGTTGAATACAAAGGTGGTTATAACGCTACTACAAACACTCCTAATCTTGAAACTCCTTCTGCTGGTACAGTCTTCCAAGGAGATATGTACACTGTTACAAATGCAGGTGATTTCTTCACTGAAGCTGTAGATGTCGGAGATGTTCTTATTGCTGAGACTGATGATCCATCAGCTCTTGGTGATTGGACCAGAGTTAATAGAAATATTGCTGAAAACTTCACCGAACTCAGCGATACTCCTGCTAACTACACTGGTTCAGATGGGTATATGGTAATGGTTAATTCCACTCCTGATGCTCTTGAGTTTGTTGATCCTTCAGGTTATAATCTGTCGAATTTCAACAATGACTTAATTACACCAGCAGCACTTACCAAAACTGATGATACGAACGTAACACTGAGTCTTGGTGGTACTCCTGCTACAGCACTGTTACAGGCAACTTCTATCAGTGTTGGATGGACAGGAACACTTGCTAATAGTAGAGGTGGTACAGGAATAGGTACTTATACATTAGGTGATATTCTGTGGGCTTCAGCAGCTAATACTCTTAGCAAGCTTCCTATTGGTGCAGCAAATCAACATCTCTCTGTAAACGGAGCAGGAGATGCACTTGTATGGGTGAATCCTCCAACAGGAGCAACTGCTCACAACTTGTTAAGTGTTACTCACGGTGATACAGTAGCAAGTGCTGTAAGTCGTGGTTCAATTATTATAGGTAACGCAACTCCTGCTTGGGAGGAACTTACAATTGGTGCTGCTGATACATTCTTGAAATCAGATGGAACTGATGCAGCTTGGGCATCAGTCGATTTTGATGATCTTGGAACTACTCCTACAACCCTTGCAGGTTATGGAATTTCTGATACCAAAGCAAACTTTGATACTGCTTTGAGTGATGGATCATTCGCATTTGACGGTGGTGCTTTCCACGACGGATTCAGTGACTATGTAGCTAATGAACACGTTGATCACTCTACTGTATCAATAGCAACTGCTGCAACTTCAGGTTTAAACGGAGGTGGAGATATTACCACAACTAGAAACCTTACTTTGGATGTTTCGAGATTGACTGCTGTAACTACATTGGTAGATGCTGATGAACTTGCAGTATATGTTACTGGAACTGGTCAAAGGAAGATCACTTGGGCTAATCTTAAGTCTGAGATTGGGTCTGAAATTGATCTTGCAGATTTGACTGCTGGTTCAGGTCTGTCAGGTGGACCTTACGATGGTTCTACTGCTATAACTTTTGATCTCGATATTAACAGTCTCACCACTGAGACTACTATCGCAGGTGGTGACTTCCTTCCGTTTTGGGATATTACTGCAACTGCTACTAATAAGAAGATCAGCTTTACGAACTTCATGACAGCAGTGGAATCTGCCCTTGATGACAAAGCTTTTGCTACTGTTGTCACAGGTGATGTTCCAAGTGGAATAGCTCCGACTGTTACTCACAATCTCAATAAGACTGAAGTTACCGATATTCAAGTCCAGATTTGGAGACAATCTGATGGCAAACTTGTTGGAGTTGAGGTAACTGGTGCAACCGCAGATACTGTAACATTAAACTTCGGTGCAGCAGCTATTAACCCTGCATTGGGAACCTATAGGTTTGTAGTAATCGGAGTACAAGAATAATAGGATATGGCGTATCCATTCGAGTCAAGTATTCGCTTGACCAACGCAGCGTGTCAAATAGTTTTCGCAAGCGGTAATTCTTACATTGAGGAGAACCCTTCCGGAGAGATTAACATTTTTGCTAGTTCGACAAACGTCATGACACTCAAATCGAGTGGCATGGCTTTGTCAACTGGTGCATTTGTTGATACTATTGAGACTACGCTCACCGACGATGATACGCATATTCCTACTTCTGGTGCTGTATTTGACGCTATAGGAGCAATAAGTTCTGTTTCCGTTGCTAATCAAGCGGACAATAGAGTTGTAACAGCTACAGGGACAACTGATGCATTAAATGCTGAAGCAGCTCTACTTTTCAACGGACAGACTCTATATGTAGGAGGAAATGGCTCAGGAACAGTAAATGCAGTTATTATTGATTCAGCGTCTCCTTCAATAGACATTCATAGTAATACATATACTAGATATGAAGTTAAGTCAGCTAATGATAGTATTGCAATAAACAATCTCGTATATTATGAAAAGTCAGGAGGCACTTTAGCTTCCCCCACTGCTGCACCTAGTAATGCATACATTGTACAAAGAGTATACGAAGTTTATGATGGAACAAGTGTTGTTCAAGGATTTCAAGAAAGATATGCGGTAGATGGGTCAATATCAACAGGTGATTATGACTTCAAGTTAGAGTGGTTTATAAGAGATGGTGCTAGTTCTCCAACCATCGAAATGAAATTCACCAAAGATGGTTTTGAATATCTTTCAGATCATTCTACTGCTCAAGCTAGTAATGATAGATGGATTCCGGATAAAGGGTATGTTGATGATGCAGTAGGTGGGATATCTAGTATATCGGTAGCTAATCAAGCTGACAATAGGATTATAACAGCTACAGCTACTAATGATGCCCTTAATGCTGAAACTTATCTAACTTGGGATGGAACTTCTCTTGATATTAACGGAAGTGGAGAAACATCTCCGTTAAGAACTTATAGAAATAATACTGCTGGAAATGTTGGTTGGGCAGGTTTCCTTAAAAATGATAACGATGAATGGGTACAGTATGGAACTGTACACGCTTCAGTAGATGACGGTACTGATGGTGCGGAATATGGTAAACTGATCTTTTATATCATGGATGATGGGTCTAATTGGTCCCATACTGTTCTTGATCAGTATGCCTTATCAGTATCAAACTATATAGGACTTTACACAGCACAAAGACTGATTTTCAATTATGATGGTGCAGGAGGAGGAAACACCTATATAAGACACAATATCTCCGGAGGGGATATGGTCTTCTATGATGCAAACAATACCGGAGGAGTTACACTGTCTGACCTAGTTAGTGGTAGTGGAGACGTTTCATGGGGAACAGCAAATAATAATTATATTGTTTTTGGTTCTGCAAGCGGTGAAATTCAATCTGATAGTGCATTTTGGTTAGACGTTTCTTCTCATGTACTTCATATCGACGGTGGAGCATCAGATGGTGGAGAAATTCAGTTAGAATACAATAATGTAACCACACTACAGTTTAGAGCAACTTCTGCTACAGCTTCTCAAATAACTTTTCATAGTAGTCTTTTACTCAGGTCTTTTCAAGATAATGCTTATATCGCAATAGGTGATACAGGCGACTCGAATACTTGGGTCACATTATCAGACCCATCCACAACAACGAAAGTATCTATCTTAAGGGTACGCAGTGCTGATCTCTCAGTAGAGTGGGATTTTAGGGACGATGGTTCTTTCTATATCACAGGTCTTGGAGACGATGATACAGAGGACCATGTTCTTGCTATCGACGATAGTACAGGTTTAGTTACAAAAAGATCAGTTGCTTCGCTCGGTGGTAGTTCTAGTCCGTGGCAGGTAAACACAAATGTTATAACTCCTGCTGTTTCAGGAGATGATGTTCGACTTGCAACCACTGAGCAGTTACAGTTTGTAGATGCAAATAGTTATATCTACGGTTCTGCTGCGAATACCATACAAATTGTAACAAACTCTACAGTAGTTGCAACATTTAATGGTTCCGGAGATATTGTTACAGGAGGTTCGCTTTATCCTGCTACTGGTGATGTGGAAATATTAGGTTCATCAGGTTCATATTGGGCAGAAGTATTTGCCAATAAATATAGTGTTGACGGTTATGCAGATATTGAATCTGCATCTCTACAGCTTACATTCAAAGTGAATGCAGGGACTGTAATGGTACTCAATAGGGGTGCTACTCCTGATGTGACCATCAGTGCTAGATTGTATTTTAATGATTCTAATACTCAAATTTATGAGGATGGTTCTAGTAATCTCACCTTCACGGATGCAGTAACAGGAACTAAAACTTTAGCAGAATTAGCAGGTGGTGGTTCATCTCCTTGGACCAGTGATACCAACGGTATAACTTATTCTGCTGGTAACGTAGGTATTGGAGAAGCTTCCAATGCATCATACGCACTTACAGTAGATGGAGGTATCAGAAGTAAAGGTGCTAATGTTGCCATGTATTCAAGTGATGCACTTGATCTTGATACAAGACTTACGTTTAATGTAGCATCTGGTAGTCTTTTCACTTTTTACTACTATGATGAGGGAGATACCCAATTTGAAGATATGAGAATTGGTAGTAATACTTCAAATAAGGGTATTTATTATGATGCTAGTCTTGAGCGAGTTGGTATCAATAAAGATGCTCCTGAATATGATCTGGATGTTGATGGTGGTATGCAAGTAGGATCAGGTAGTTCAGTTGGTACTTTTTATCTTGATCGTTCGGGTGCAACTTATCCAATGTACATGCAGCATAATTCTACTAATTGGATATTTGGACAGTATACGACTCAGTACATGAAATTTACATCTACTTATAACTATTCATCTAAAGAATGGTTATTTGGAAATACTGAGACTTTTGGTTCATCAATCGGTGATTATCGGGTACAAATTGCTGATATTACTACAGAAGATTATCCACATTTAATATTGCTTGGTAATAGAACTACGGACGCTGCTCACGGAGAACTGTCATTTCTTAATCAAGCATCAACCGAAACTAGCAAAAGAGGTGTTGTAATAAGAGCTTCTAGAGATGGTAATAATACCTCTAGTATGCTTGAATTATTCACAATCGAAAGTACTGGTCCCACTTTCCATAAAGCTCAAATGAATAGTATAGGAAATTGGGGTATTAATGGTAATGCAAGTACTGCAACTGATATTAACCTTAAAACTTATAGAAGTACAGGTCAGATTATATGTGAAATAGGTAGGTCATCTGCTTGGACGTATAACAATGCAGGTAATACTTTGGTTACTGAAGGTATGATCTTCAGACCTTCGTCTTATCAGACAAGCGATTATTGTAATTTCTATACTTACATTAACTCATACGGTGGAGTTCAATTTAGACGAGGAACATCTTTTAGTGACTTAAGAGTAGGCTATACTCAAATGTTATATTATATCGGTAGTACATCATCTGCTACTTTACGTTATTCTTGGTCATCAACTCAGACGTGGTTCTATGGGTCAAGTCAGGCATACATGTATATTGATGCTGCAACTTCCAACGCTAGTATTTATTTACAAGCAGCCAGTACGTCTGATGCAGCGATATATTTCAGACAAGATACAAGTACCAGATTTATAATAGGATATGACGATACTACCAATGTATTTCAGATTCATAGTAGTCCTTCATTTACTACCTCTCTAGCAACTGTTGACTTTGCTGTTACTACTTCAGGTTCTTTGTATGCAGGTAATCTCTCGAATATAGATCAATCTACTTATCTTAAGCATAATACCAGTAGTGGTCTTATAAGTTATAATACTTCTTCTGATTTACGCCTTAAAACAAATATTGAAGAATATCAACCTGATTCACTTGGATGGATAGTAAATCAGAGGCTTATCAAATTTGATAGAAAAGATGGATCATGTTATGGTGAGATAGGTTGGGATGGTACTCAGATGTCTAAGATAATGCCTTCTTTGACTTTCAAGGATAAGAAAGGCTATTGGAATATCAAGGAAACCAAGTTCCCTGTACATTTTCACAGGGCTATTCAACAGCTTCATGCTATTGATCAAGGACATGAAGATAGAATAGGGAAACTTGAGAAAAAAGTCAGAACTTTACGTAGCGAAATCACAGCATTAAAAAAACAACTAAAATCATAAATTATGGCAAACATCACAATTAACATTCCGGATGATAAGCTACCTTGGGTAGTAGACGGATTCGCTAAAAGGTTTAACTATCAAGAACAGGTTCCAAATCCTGATTTTGATCCGGAGCAACCTGAAGACCCTGTTACCAACCCTTTAATGATTGATAATCCTGAAGGTAAAGCAGCATTCGCTAAGAAGATGCTTATTCACATGATTAAACATGAAGCACTCAAAGGACATAATCGTGAAAGTTTGGCAGAAGATCAGGCTGAAGCTGATACTGTAATACTATCTTAATTTAAAAACTATGCAAGCGGACGTAACAATTCCTGAAAAGACGAAAACTCAGAGAGTTATTCAGATAGTAGTAGCTCCTCCTAGTAAGATAGTAGAAGTACTTGTTGAAAGTCCTGATGGTGTTCAGACCTTTCAAGTAGATATTTCTGATCTATGGTCAGGAGCAACTACTACTCAACAGAATACTATTAAAGTCTTCTTTAAACGTGTAGGAGCTTTGGCTTTGGACATGAAGAACGAAGCTGATGGAGTAGATGTAACAGAATCAGATGTAAGTGGAGACATTTTTGAAGACTAAAATTTTTTAAACTATGGCAGCTACACCTACTGAAATAAACGCTTATCTGTATAACATCAGAACAGCATTCGTAGAGTACGGCAATAATCTTGCTAATGCTCAGAGACTTGGAAGAACAGACCTCTTATGCTATGATATGAAATTTAGGGTTCTTAAATATCTTGTTCGTATCTTAGTAGACTACTTTGATAGTGATGACTATCAAAATGTAAATTTTTTCACGCCCGAAGAAGCGAGAGATGTGGCGCAGCACATCAATAATATCTGCGGAACTAATTACATGGTTGATTTTTAATAATTTAAAAGAAGAAGAATTATGTTACTTAACGTGCATGAAAGGCTAACACTGGTGAATTTGCTTCCTGAAAAAGGAAACTTTACAACAATGAAGACTATCGAAGCAATGAAAGATTTGCTTTACCCTTCTGAAGAAGAAACAAAGAAGTATGGTATTGAGCAGAAAGGTAACAACATCTCATGGAATGCAGAAGGCAACAAGGAAATTGAGATCAAACTTACCAAAGCTCACAAAGATTTAATCACAAAAGCTTTGGAAGACTTGGATGAGAAAGAAGAACTTACAATGGCTCATTACCAAGTCTTTAAGAAGTTTAAAAAGTAAGAGCGAATGTACAACGTAACACTTAACCAGATCGCATACAGTATCCTTGAATCTGTCAGAGGTAAGCTCACAGACGATGACAATATCTCTATTGATCAGGTTAAGGATATGGTACACAGCACTAGAGCAAGGCTCCTGAAGCAGAAGTTTGACAAAAATCTAAGAGTAATAGATGATGTCTTTACTCAGTCTTTGGGAGCCTTGGAAATTGAACCGGTTGATTCATCGGTTCACCCTACTATCAGAGCTGGTCGATATATGTACAGAACGGTACTTGAGATTCCTGAGACAATAGATAGAAGGAATTACGAAGGTACTTTTACACGTATTGGACCTGCTGATCAGCTTGCAACCAAGTGGAATCTAGTTAGTTATGACAGAGCCTTGTACTCCGGAAACGGAAGATTTAACGGGGCTTTGATTTTTTGTTTTCTTAGGGATAACAGGATACATCTAATTAGCGGTGATAGATACCACAAAGGAGTTCAATACATTGATGTTGAAGGTGTGTTTCAGAACCCTACTCAAGTTGCAATGTTTACAGATGTTGAAGGTAACTCTCTATATTCTGATGATGGTCGTTATCCAATCAGCAGAGCTATGAGAGATGACATCGAGAATATAATCATCAAGGAACGTATCGCACCACAAAGTTCTGTACCGAGTGATGTGATCAATGATGCAACTGACACTTTAGATGCAGCAGAAGCAAGGGATTAGAGATATCTATAGGTTCTATCGGAAGACCTCTGATAAATCTGTCGATTTTCACACGTTTAAGCGTGTTTGGGAGACTTTCATAGAACAAGTGATACAAGGTATCATCTTAGATGGTAAGGACTTTTCTATGCCTTCTTTGGGAAGTGTCGGTATCAGGAAGCAGAAGGTAATTGTTGCATTAACTCCGGACGGTGACATTGATAAAAGATATTTAAGACCGGATTGGGATGCGACGAAGAAATTGTGGGCTAGAGACCCTGAAGCTAAGAAAAGGAAACAACTTGTATACCACTTGAATAAACATTTCAATGGATACAATTGCAAATGGTTTTGGGACAAGTCAACTTGCTCAGTACCAAATAATACAGCTTATTCTCTGACAATGACCAGAGCGCATAAACGAGCTTTATCAGCAGCTATTCGGGATGAGAATATTGAAGTCGATTATTACGAACAGAAACCTAAAGTAAGGAGAAGCTATGAGCGAGAGAATTAACATTGCTAAAGAAACGCTGAAAGACGGTACTGAGAGTATCACCTACAGCAAATCTTGGGAAAAGAACGGTATGAGTTGCCGTAAGGAAGTCCGCAAGGTTGAAGGAGGCTATATTGTAACCATTTCAAAGCATGGTAAACCTACTGACCAAGGAGAGGATGCTGAATGGATTGATGAACGCAGAGAGTTCGTTACCACTGAGAATCCCTTTGAGGAGGCTATGGAGGAGAAGAAAGAAGAAGAGAAAGAAGAACAGAAAATGTTCAAGTTTATTGATATGCCTAATTTAATGTAAAAACAACAACGATGAGCTTAACAGGCAAAACTGTTGATGTAAGTTACATTATTGAACGTGTCTATCGAGATTACGGATTTGATCTTGAAGTAAAATTCGATGAAGTAGTAGAATGGATATGGGATGTGATGTCACTGATCGGTGCGCCTCAACCTCTGGTTGATAAGGTCACTGATGGAAGTGAACATATGCCCCAACCAATCGAGATAGTTAATTTTCGTGGAGAGTTGCCATGTGATGTACATTCAATTTTCCTAGCAAGAGACTATGAATCTAAACTACCAATGGTCTGTAAGCAAAGCTCTTATTTAAGAGATATGGATCAGATATATCAGAGAGAGTCCCAATACAGCTACACGCTTAATAATAACTACATCTTCACATCCTTTGAGGAAGGACAGGTAGAACTGCATTATCGAGCATTTCCTACTAGCGCATTAGGGATGCCTCTCGTGCCTGATGATATTAAGTTCATCATGGCTGTACAGGCGTTCATAGCTGAACGAATAGGATTCAGACTCTATATGCAGGATCACATGGCAGAAAGAAAGTATGAGAAACTTCTGCAAGATCGACATTGGTATATAGGTGCTGCTGGAACAAAAGCACACATACCTTCTATTGATGAAATGGAATCTATTAAAAACAGGTTCTTAAGATTGAGGATTCATCCCGATCTTCATAACACTTCGTTCATATATTCTGCTGATAGCGAGAGACTTATACTTCATAATAATCTTGGACGTTAAGTGTTATTCAAGAAATTTTGTAATATAAGGAGAAAAAGGATGGCTATAATTACGAATGAGTTCGCATCAGGGATGGACCAAGATTCATCCAAGAACAAATATGATAATAAGCATTATTATGATGCTGAGAATGTTCGCATACTTACTCAGGATGGAGTAACCAGTGGTGCGCTTGAGGATATGATGGGAACCATTGAACGTCTTGATATTGATTCTGGTGGTGCGTTATTCATCGTAGGTCATTGTATTCTCAGGGATAATATTATCATCTTCGCTACAAGAAATCCTTTTGATTCACATGCTGGTTCATACACAGATTACATCTTAAGAATTCCAATAGAAGATATTGAAAATCTTACAGGAACTAATGTTAAAACTATCAGTCTCAACTATGTCCATGATCCATCTCCGGGAAATGTTATTTATAGCGGACAATTATCATTTTCAAAAGGAAGTCCTATAGCTGCTATACCAAGATGGGAGACTGAAAATATTCAGAAAGTTTATTGGGTTGATGGATACAATCCATTCAGATATCTGAATACTGTTTATAATGAGGATACCAATGATCTTGCAAACCTTCCTGAAGACAGACTTGAGGTAACAGGAAATATTGAACTAAGTATACCTGAGTTAGATGATATTGGAACAGGGAGTTTAAGAGCAGGTAGAGTTCAATATGCTTATCAACTTTATACATTAAACGGATCAGAAACAGTTTTTAGTCCTTTTAGTCCACTATATGATATTTATGGATCATCGACTAATGCACCTAATGATGTTTCGGTCAGAGGTTCTGAAATAGATGAAGACACAGGAAAATCTTTTAAAATTTTAATAGATATTCCTTCTTTACAATACACTAGAATTCGTGTTATTGCTATGCAGTGGACTACCTTAGCGGGTGATCCAGAAATAAGGATTATTGACGAAGCTGATATTGATCCTGCTGGTGGAGAGATAAGTGTCTTTGATAGTGGTCAGAGTCTTGGTTCTTATACGCTTGAAGAAGTAAGATTACTCCAAACTACATTTGCAATTCCTAGTGTAATAGAAACAAAAGATAATTTTTTATTTACAGGAGACATAAAACTTCAGAGCTTTGATGTAGATTTTGATGCAAGAGCATATCGTTTTTGTGGATCATCTTCTGTATCAACAAATTATAATTATAATAGGATTGCTAGTATTCCTCAGAGAGGTTATGCTTTTGTAGGCGAAGAAGGATCACTTGAAGGATATACTATACGAGCAAGTGACAAAGCAACTTTTTATGGTGTTAAAGGTCTTACAGGAACTTTGATTGGAGATTGGACTGATATTCCTGAAGATGCTGATTGTATTTGTGAATTTAACAGACTTAGTGTTCAGAATCATTACAACAGATATATGTATCAAAGTGATGGTGCAACTGTTGGAGGAGAAGGACCTAATGTAAGTTATACGTTCAGTACTTTGGATATTGAGCCTGATGAAAGTCGTTCAGGTGTAGCAACTTCTTACGATTTTTGGGCTGATAACAGTAGTTCAAATAATCCATCTAATGAGTCTTACGCAGCATATTCAAGTCCTTGGAACGCTGGTGAATTTTTAGGTTATCACAGAGATGAGATTTACCGATTTGGAATTGTTTTCTTTGATGATAAAGGAAGATCATCTTTTGTAAAATGGATTGGAGACATCCGAATGCCTTCCCATAGTACTGAGACAGCTAACGGTGTCTATTCATTCAGATATACAAATGATTTTAGTGGTGGTAGAGCAGAACTTCTTAGGGTTAACTTTGATGTAGATATTTCTAGTATTAGTGATCAGATTGCTAGTTATCAAATTGTTAGAGTAGTAAGAGAATCTACTGATAGAACTGTTCTTGCTCAAGGAATAGCTAATCATCCCGGAGATGATTCCAATGGAAGATGTCATGTTGGTTGGTCAGATACTACGAAAAGCGGATCAGGAGCAACTGGAAATGACAGACTTCTATATCAGTATCATTCTCCTGAAATATCTTTTAATAAAAATCTTGAGCTTAAAGCAAATGATTTTGTTCAGGTTGTAGGTATTGCAGGTACAGGTTCAAATAGTTTTGGTGAAGCTAGTGCTACAGGAACTCTTAACAATCTGTTTAAATACACAAACTGGAATCCCCTTGATAATCCTCAAAGGGACGGTGATAGCTATGGTGCAGTACAGGGAGATGAATTTTATGACGATAATTTTAGTGATGTTGAGCTTTTCAGACTTGTAAAACAAACCGATCTCGATTTTAGTTTAGGAGGGTTCTTTGAATATAGTAATAAGAATGATGATCTTAAGACCACTAAAGGAATATTTGCTCTTATCAAACCGGAGAATGACACTTTTGATGCAAGATTGATTGATTATGATGCTGGAATTAGGTTGATAAATTACAGAAGAGATTTGTACGGAACTCAATACGGTGGTCATAGTTATACTTCAAGAGCTAATAATCAATATGTTGCAGCAAGTACTATATATGATAAAACAGACGTAAGTACTAAAAGAGTTTGTGGTGGTGATACCTTTATAGGAATGTTCGACTGTTTGTATAATACAGGTACAAACGAAGAAGCTCGACCTGTTGGTGAAGACCCTGATGTTCTTGTTTTCATAGTCGAGACAAGCATAAATCTTGCTCTTAGAATAGATGACGGATATTGTAGACAACGGTTTACAGGTGACGAAATGCAATTTCTACATGATGAAGCAGGTATTTATGCTGATGACAATATCGAATCAGGCACTCCAAGTTTTATCTTATATCAAGATGAAGACTTGTATCGCTATAATACTGTCTATTCAAAAACCAACACAGCAAAAATCTTTGTTCCTAAACCTTTTGATTGGGTAGCACTTGAGGATTTTGATACACGGGTTTATGCTTCTGATCAGAAGATTAACGGTGAGATTGCAGATAGCTGGTTAAAATTCAGAACGGATTCCTTTATCGAACTCGATCCTCAGTATGGACCTGTAACAGCACTTAAGAAAGTTAATACAAGACTTGTTTTCTTTCAACCTCAAGCCTTTGGTACTATCTCAGTAAATGAAAGAGCATTGCTACAAACTGCAACACAAGCTCAGTTGAGCCTTGGTGTAGGTGATGTTCTGGAACGTTACGATTATGCGAAGACAGATGTAGGTTGTTCTCATTGGAGACATTTGGTTCTTACACCTAATGCTTTGTATTGGGTTGATGCAATCAATCAATCTATGTTTATGTTTACCAAAGGACCAGAGGAAATTTCTATAATGAAAGGACTTCATTCTTGGTTCAATGATAATATTGTGGAGCGAAAGGATATGAGTACAACGCTTGGTGAGTCAATGCACCTATTCTATGATCCTGAGTTCCGTGAAGTCTATGTAGTTGATAATAACAGTAATTGGGGTTTAATCTGGAATGAGCTTACAAACGGATTTGTATGTCGTACTGATAATCAACCTTGGTATGTAATCAATTATCTTGAGAAGGTACTTGGTACTACTAACCTTAGACAATTCCATAGGCACAATGATTTTGCAGGAAGTCGTGGTCACATTTACGGCTCGTATAGAGAAATAAGTCTAACACTTCTTATTAACCCTTCTCAACACGATATAGCAATATTCAACAACTTTGAGTGGTTAACCGAATGTTTTGACGATGACTTTGCACTCGGACTTATAGATCAACGCCTTACTTGGCAAGAATTAAGAATGTGGAATGATTATCAACATACGGGAATAATCCCTCTTGTTGTCGGAGATAACGTCAAACGTAGAATGAGAAAGTGGAGATTTACTATTCCAAGAGCAAGATTTGCAAGGAACGGATTTTCATCTTTACCTGATAGTGAACGTTATGCACGTATGCGTGATACTCATATGTTTGCTAGGTTTAGTTATACGAATGATACTGCTGATCAGAAGTTCACTATACATGATATTCTAACATCTGTTACTATATCTAATACCTAGTATTAGAAAGTTTTGGGTGTAATAGTTGAGTTCTTCTAAATACTTGAGTAATTTTACAAAAGGACATAATAAAAAATGTTATGGCAAAGTCAGGAATTCATATAAAGCCTTCTAAAAGAGGAACTTTTACTGCTGCTGCTAAAAGACATGGCAAAAGTGTTCAGGGCTTTGCTAGTCAGGTTCTAGCCAATAAAGGAAATTATAGTCCTGCTATGGTTAAGAAAGCTAACTTCGCTCGTAATGCTTCCAAGTGGAAAAAAGAATTTGGAGGTTTTATTGACAATCAGCTTGGAGCAGAACTTATAGATACTCCTGTTGGAATGTTTCAATATGGTGGAGAACTTCCTTCAAAAGGAAAGGCTACTCAAGGTGGACTTGCTGCTAAAGCTAAACAACTTACTCCAAAAGATTATAACGAAGATGCGCTTAGACTTGGTATTGATGTAGAATATGAACATACCAATAATAAAGCACTTGCAATGAAGATCGCTATGGATCATTTGCAAGAGGACCCAAATTATTACACTCAACTTCCTGATCCTGATAAAGCTGCACAGCAAGGTGCTGCTATGGAGGCTTTGGGAATGAAAAGAATGGGAGGAAATCTACCTGTATATAAGTGTGGTGGTAGAATGCGTGAGGATGGTGGAATGCTACCTATGTATCAGTGGGGTGGAACTTTTGGAAAAGGATCAAACGCAGTAAATCTCAATACCTCAATGCTTGCTGAGAGACACGAAGACCTTAAAAATCTCAAGTATCTCGATCTTCCTGACACTGATTGGGGAAGCCTTGCAATGAATATAGGTGGTGCTGCTCTTAGTGCATACGGTGGAGCAGGTGGAACTTTCGGAGGAAGGATTGGAGAAGGAGCGTCAGGAGCATTTGCAAACATTGGTTCTTCAGATATCGCAGGTTTGGGAAGTGCTATGATGGGAGCAGGAGCAAAAGGACTTGCAGGTGCTAACGTTGTAGGTGGACCTAGTACTCTTGATTATGCAATTACTTCAGGTGCTTTATCAGGTATGGTCGGTGGTCAGCAACTCAGTAATCAATCAGGTATTGGTTATGGTGATGGAAAGGTAACTCTTCAGGACTATCTGAAGATGAAGAAGATGAAAGAGTTAGAAGAACAAGGTCAACTTGAAGATGGAGGACAGATTCCGCAAGAATCACCTTGGATAAACATCAGTAGTCAAGAAGATTACGACAGTTTATTTGGACAGATGATAGATGAGGAGAAAGAAGGATATCTTCCTGTCTATCAAGAAGGTGGACAATTACTTGGTTATCTTCCTGAATACGGTTTTGGATCATGGCTCGGAGACAATGCGGGAAAAATTCTTAAAGGAGTAGGTGGAGTTGTCTCAGTTATTCCGGGATTTGGACAGATTGCTGGACCTATTCTTATCGGTGCAGGAGCAGCTACAGATGCAATTGTAGGTCATGTTCGTAAAAAGAGGGCTGAAGAAGAACTCGAAACTGCTGAACAAAGAGAAGAAAAAATGGCAGGTATGCGTGATGATGCAGAAAGATATCGTGCTGACTTTGATGCAAGTAAAAATATTTCTTACGGAGCTACATTTGAGATGGGAGGAGGATTGATGGAACAGATGTCTAGAAGCATTCAGGCTCCTATGATTACAGAATACAGCTCTGGATCGAACAGTCATCAGGAAGGAGTAGGTGGAGTTCCTGTAGACGCTAAAGGAAATCCTGCAACAGTTAGTAGACAGTCTGCTGTAGGTCTTACTGAAAGAGGTGAGGTTACATGGAACGGATATGTATTTAGTGACAAGTTAACAACATAGATCATGGCTAAAAAACAGACATACGCTGATCGTGCAAAGGCTATTATGAATAAATACAAGCCTCGTCTTGGAGAAAAGTTTGACAAGGGAGACACACTCGCTTTGGAAGCTATGAACCAAGAGCTTACTGCTTTACAACAAGAACAGGAGCAAGCACGACTTGCTGAACAGGAAGCTGAAGCAGCTTTCCAAGATGAAGCAGTTCAGACTTTTCAGAACGGTGGTAAACTGACCAAAAAGCAAAAGAGTACTCTTTCAGTTCTTCTTGCCAATAAAAATACTCCGTTTGTTCAGAATATGCTTTCAGGAGTTGATCAACGAATGGATGTAGGAACAAATGAACTTGGTCAACCTGCTGTCTTTCCTCGAAGATTTCCCGGTAGTGAGGAACCGAAGATGCAGAATCAAAGTATGCTTAGAGCCAGAGGACAAGAACCTGCTAATTATATTCCTTTCGGGGATATGAAATCAGCTCGTAAATTTAAAAGAAACGTTCCTAGAGTTCTTAATAAACTTGAAGATCAACCTATCTTCGGTAAAGGTGGTTATGTATACGCTAACGGTGGTGGTCTTTTTACTCCTAAAGGTGGTCAGAATTTTTCAGAGCTTCCTGACAGATTTGGTGAAACAACTACAGCTATGGCTCTGTCTAGAGAAACACCTTTTATTAGTAGTTTAACTGAAGGTCAGCGTGTTCCGTTAGCAAGAGGAGTATTTAATACACAAGATGTTGTGTATCCTGCAAACCTTAGTCTTGAAGAAGCAGCTATGAATAGGAACTTTGTTCCTTTTGGAACTGAGAAATCTGCTCGTAAGTTTGTTCGTCAAGCACCTAGAGTTGCTGACAGAGTTGGCACAAAAAGATTTTCTGGTAGTGAGCGTCCTAATTTTTACGGTGGCGCACCGGTATCAGGACCGTCAAATGTAAATCTACAAATGGCAGGTCCTATGGGTTATGCTATGGGTGGATTACTTCCCATGTATCAAGATGGTGGTGAAACATGGAATTTTAATACAGGACAAGGAGTTTTTAATGCTCCTCAACTTACTCCTTCACTTAATTATTTTGATCCTGCCACAGGCTCATATTCTCGTATTCCTGCTGGACAACAGCAACCGGGAGGTGGAGTAAGTTTTCAAGATAGAAATTTAATGGCTGCAAATAGAGATTTTCTTGGTCTTGCAGCAGCTAACACATCTCCTGTCAATCTTGATTATACAGTACCTACTTCACTCGGAGGATATCAAGCACAAATGGGTGGAATTACTCCTGCTACAACTCCTCCCCCTGTTACTGGTGGTAACACGGATGAACTGTTCAGATTTCGTGCGCCTTGGTGGGGAGCAGCAGCTACAGGAGTTGGAGCATTGCTTGCTAACAGACAACTAGATATTCCTGGTGGTATGGAAGGAGTAGAAGATGTCAGAGGACAAGAAGTAATGCCTCGTCTTGTTGATTATAGTAGAGGTCGTGAACAGACAATGCGTGAACGTGATTTAGCTCAGGGTATGGTTCGTCGTGCTGCTAAAGCAAGAGGAAGTCAACAAGGTGTAACTCAAAGCACTATTGCAGGAGCTACTGCCACTCAAAGAGGAGCAGGTGAAGCATTTAACAAAAGTCTGGAAGGTGAAGCGAATGAGAATGCTCGGATCAGAAATCAGGCTGCTCAGTTCAATGCAATGCAGAGGGCAAGAGCTGGTGAAACAAATCTCAGAAATGCAATGCTGAGAAGTCAGTATGAACGTGAGAATGCTCTTATCAATGCTCAACGTAGAGATCAACAGATTTCTGGTGTACTCGGTGCTGTCACTGGTTACGGAAGAGACTTAATGGCTGCTGACAGAGATACTGGAATGCTACATTTGGCAACACCTGATAACTATAGAATGTTAGCAAGTCCGGATCAAAATACCTTGTTTAGAAGGAGATTTGGACTAAGTGATATTCCTTACAGGCAGTTTGTAGATACAGGTGATAAATTGCAAGACAAATAAAATATAAGATCATGGCTAACGGATACGGGGTTCGTCCAAGAGGATATGATGGATACGGTGGAGGATACCGTTCTACTTATCAATATAGACCGCAACAATCTGCTGCTGTTCAATATCAATCATTTTATGATCCTGTTCCTGTAGATTTTCTTACTCAGAATATGGCACAGCATCAGCAAAGATACGATCAGGCTTTTGCAGGTGCATTAGCTGCTAAAGAAGCTGCTCTCCAAGAAGAAATTGCACTTGACGATCAAATCTACCGTAATGAATTGATAGGCAAGTCTATGCAAGATATGGACAAAGTTGCTCAAGAAAAGTATGGTGGTGACTATGGTCGTGCTGCAAAAGAAATAGCACGTAAGGTTACAGAACTTCGTTCTGATCCTTTCTGGCAAAGTTCTAAGTATCTTAAAGAACAGCAGGTGGCACAGCAAAAATTTATGCTTGAGAATCCTAACGCACATCTTTACACAGATGTCTCAAAGATCGGAGCAGCAAATGTTGATCCTGAAACCGGAGAGTTCTTAGGAATTAGAAGTCCTGAAGAACTTACTTTTGAAGCTCAGAAGAAAGGTGATTGGCAGAAAAGTGTTGAAATGCAATTCGCTGACATCAATCCGGATACTATTGCTCAAACTCTCGCTGATATTGGCATCGAAGGTTATAAAGGGATTAAACATATCAGACAAATCAAACCGGAAGACCTCGATACTCTTTTGAGAGAAAGACCTCAAATGGTTATGGCCTTCATGGAAAACAACCCTGATTTTGTTAATTCTAAGAGTCGTCTTGAGGGACTTACTTCAGATGAAATTTTCAATGAAGCTAAGAATTATATCATCGGTAATATCTCTGACAAGCCTTTCCGTGAAGAGAAACTTCAAGCTGTTAAAGATTGGGTTCTCGAAGATGAGATGGCAAGAGCAAGAGCAGGAAACCCTGCTGACGGTATTGTTTTAGGTAATGCAAGTGAGTTTGTAGAACTCATGGTTACTAATCCTAATAAGGTTGCAAGGAATCTTAAGCAGACTAAGAGTGAGCTTAATAAAATGGCTGATGGTCCTCAAAAGAAAGCTTTACAAGCACAGTATGATAGAGATGTTGCAAACCGTGAGTTCTTGATTAACAGTGTACAAACATCTCCTTATGCTGTTGATTTTGATAGTTATTATGAAGATTATTCAAAATTTGTAGATGAAGGTCGTGCTGCTGAAGGACATAAGAAACTTTCACGAGAAGAATTTGAAGATGAGGTATTTAATTCTGTAAGAGAAGGAAGAGAATCCGGTACTATAAAAGGTAAAGGAAGTTATCAAACTCCTTACGGTGGTGGAAATATATCAGACAATTCTATGCAACAAGCAAGTCTTGCTCTGATAAAAGGTTTGAAAAAACTTACCGATGATGGTAAAATATCAGTTAATGTAAATGTTCTTGGTGGAGAAACCGGAAGACAAGATGTTGATACTCATGTAGGTAGAATGAATAATGAGCTTACAGACTTCTGGAAAAGAAGTAACACTAGCTTTAGCGTTCCATACAGTGACATGCAAATAGGTGATATTCTTGAGAACGATAAGCGTTATAACGGTAAGAAAAGAAATACTCTACCAAGAGACCCAACCAAAGATCAGGTTCTTATTACTGACGGTACAATGGCAGCAAAGCCTGTATATCAGCTTAATCTTTATGATGAGAATGGTAAGCATCTCGGCTCTGAATTTATAAATCCGGATAACCCAACTATTGCAATGGGAAATGCAATGAACTCAGCTACAGAGATGCTTTCTAGTGGTGATCCCGTTAAGCAGAAGATTGGTATCAACATGTTGAATAATCATGTCTTCGGACCTGCTATTCAAGCTGCTGAGATACATAAAAATCCCCAAGGTGGATTTGGTGTCGCATTTGCAGGAAGTGAGATTAAGTATGAAAGAGTTCCCGGTCAGGTAGATGCTGGATATAATCTCTATATCGAAGGTCCTAACGGAGAAAAAGATTACTTTGAGGATGAAAATGGTAACATTTACAACCCAAAAACTGAAAGAGAAATTCAGCAAATACTTATAGGTGCTACTCTAGCAGAGCAACAAAATCCTTAACTATGCCTATTATACCAATTTATAATCAGGAACAAGGGGGTATTGATCCTGCCACTGGACTTACGCCTACTTCTAGAACCAGAAGAAAACCTGTAATACCAACTAACCTTGTTATGCCTGTACCGGAAGGACAGGAAAGTACGGCACTAGGTTATGGTGCTAGTGAGTATGAGAAGTATGTTCCCGGTGGTTCTGTGTTTATCAATGAAGGACTTCAAGATGCTAGAGCGCACGGTCAAGCTACTCTTGAAAAGTGGGGAAGAGGTATAACTAAATTTGCAGGTAAGACCGGTACTGCTGTTCTTGGTGGTACTGTTGGTGCTATTGTTGGGATTCCAGCAGCGATTGCAGATGGTTCATTCAACTCTATGTACGACAATACTTTTCAAGGTTGGATGGATCAGTTGAATGAAGGAATGGATAAACATCTTGCAAACTATTATACTAAAGAGGAACAAGAAGCAGGATTTTTAGAAAGTCTTGGATCAGCAAACTTTTGGGCGAATGATGTTCTTGGCGGTCTTTCTTTTACCGCAGGTGCAGTACTTAGTGAGATGGTATGGTCAGCTACAGGTGCAGGAATAGCAGGTGCGCCAGCTCGTCTTGCAAGGGCTGGAAGGTATATGAAGAATATCGACAAAGGGGTAGATGCTATAAAACAAATCAAAAATGTTTCAAGAGTTACAAAAGTTGGTGATGTTGGTCGTGTAGCTCGTCAAATGTATACTGGTGCAGGATATGAAGCAGGTGTTGAAGCTCGTCATCATAAGAAAGAGCTTATGGACAAGCTTATGGAAGAGTGGAGAGCTAATAATCCCGGTAAAGAACCTTCGACAGAAGACATTATTCGCATGAATGATATGGCAACTACTTCTGCAAATGGAGTGTTTGCTGCAAACGGATTTATTGTTGGAATGTCTAATATGATTGCGCTTCCAAGAATTTTTGGTCCCGGAATCAACAGTCAAATTAAAGGATTTTCCCGAATTTCAAAGCAGTTAGAAGATGTCGGAGATGCTTGGAAAGTAGCATTTACACCTGCTTACAAGGATGCTTCTACTCTTGCAAAGATTGCTAGTGCATCTTATGTAACGCTCAAGAATCCTTTTGTTGAAGGTGTGTGGGAAGAAGGTATGCAGGGTGTTGCTAACAATACTATGCTTGATTATACCACAAAGAAATATAATCCTAATGCAAGTAATTCTGTAGCAAATCTTGCTGAATCTTTTGGTGAAGGTCTTGCAGAAACTTATGGTGGAAAAGAAGGTTGGAAAGAGATCGGGATTGGTATGATCATAGGTAGTATTGGATCGCCTAATTTGAGAGCATTTAAACGTGATCGAGAAACAGGAAGGATTATAAAACAGGCTGATCAACCGGGATGGACAGGTGGTATTCCGGGAGAAATTCAAGAGAGGAGAAAAAGGAGAGAAGAAGCTGAGACCCGTGCAACAGCAGCTAATAATGCTACAAAGGACATCTTGTTTGATTATACTGAACAGTATGTTAAAGATAATCCTGAAGCTGTCGCTGCATCCAGAAAGGCAACTGAACATCTTATTCGTCAAGCTTACTTAAACGAAGAGATGGATAAGGCCATTGCCGAAGAAAACACACATGAGGCAAAAAATGTTGAATCTGATATGATTCATAGTTATATCATGTCTCGCATCGACGCTGGATATGGTTACGCTCTCAAAGACGAGTTTTCAAAGATGGTGGAGGATATGTCTGATGAAGAATTTGCTCAAGTTTTTGAATATGAAAGTTTACCTGAATCTGAAGTAGCAAAACGCAAAGCAGATACTCTTGAGAAATTTAATGAAAGAGTTGAACAGACTCAAAAGATTGTAAATCTTGTTGATAATGTATATCGTGCAGACCTTACTGTTCCTGAGAATAGAGATATTCGTGAATCTTTAATCTATGCTGGTGGTACTATTATAGATGTAGAAGCAAGAGAACAACAGCTTGCCAATGAAATCTCAGAGGCTACTGAAAACGAAGTTACTTACGATAGAGAGCAAAGAGGAGAACAGTATAAGGAAACGTTTCGTAAAGAGGTTATGGACGCTATCAAAGATCGTCCTGATGCTGAGAAAAATGAAGTAAAGAAAAAGATTAATGATTTAGAGAAGCTTCAAAGGCGCAGGGAACTTTTCCTCGAACAGTATAATCATCTGTTTACTGCGAAGGGACAGAAAGAATATGCTGATATTCTTAATGGTACTAGAGAAAAACAAGACCAAGCTTACTATGATGAAGTCGGTAAATATTTTGAAGGAACTGTTACTATAGTTGATGGCAATACAGGGAAACAGTATAAGAAATGGGATAAGTCTGATGGTACTTCGATTATCGAAGAGATTGATCCTGAAAATCCTGATCAGACTCTTAAAGACACTCAAGAAGTTGTCAATGTCAAATCCAGAGAATTTATTGAACGTTTCGTTCTTATTGAACCTGCAAAACCCGGAGAGAGAACTTTAGATGAAGATGAGTCTAAGAGGCTTATAAAGAGACTTAACGAGTTTAAGGACCCTGATGAACTTGCAGATTTTATCAATAATGAGATTAAACCTTTAAACCTTGCTAACATTGATCTTGTCAAGCGTGAAGCAGCTAAAATGTGGAAGAAGCTGACTGACAAGAAAATGGATACCGATGATGCTGTTCCTGTCAGGTATGTTGACAAAAAATATATTCATAAGGATTCCAAGAAAACTGTCATTGTAACCAAGGACAATGAGAAAGAGGATACTTATTATATCCACGATGTTGTAAACGGTAAGAAATCCAAAGGTCGTCAAATTACTACCAACTTAGCTAACCTTAACGAGAACTATATTTTTAAGGGAGCATGGACTGATTATACCAATCGTCTTGACAGAATAGAGAACCTTGAGAATATTATTGAATCAAAGCAAGCTCTCCTAGATAAAGAAAGAAAAGAAGGAAAGAGTTATCGTAAGCGTCTTAAAGACCTTAAGGCTGAGTACGACATGTATATGAAGAAACTCCTGCAACGTAAAGGAGATGGTCGTGCTACGAAGAAAACTATTTCTGAAACTCAGACTCTTATTGATCAAACTGTAGAGTTGATCAATGAAGTTCAGGATAAGATTGATGCTTCTGTACAAGCTCAGATTAAATTAAAGCAGGATCAGAATTTTTATGTACAGCGTTTAGCTGAAGAGGATGCTAATACTGAGAGTCTTAACCAAGCTATAAATGCAGTCGAAGATGAGATTCGTGAGAATGAAGAAATCATAGGTGCTTGGCAGAAAGTTGTTAACGAGCTTAAGAACTTGATGAATAAGCTCCTCAGGATGTTCAATGTTTCTAAGATGTGGACTCCTGATGCTGTTTCAAAGAAACTTACAGAATATCGTCATGCTGTAGAACGTGAGATTCAGAATGCACTAAAACCACCGGGAGAACGAGTGCAGCTAGGTGCTGCTATTAAAGCTCTAAGAGATAATGAGGATGTTATCAAACGGAGAGTTTCTGCAAAAAAAGGTGCAATTCAACGTGAGATCAATCGTGGTGTAGAAGCAGAAGGAGAATATTGGGTTGCTCGTGGTAAGATGGAAAGTGCTGAGAATCAGATCACTTTATTTGAACAAGCTAACGATCAGCTTTTTGAAAAACTCGATTTGCTCGAACAGGAACAAAACGCTCTGGATGAACTATACCAACGAAGGAAGAGAACTGTAGAAGGTGTTATTAATCATCCTCAGGTAAAAGAAGAAAGTAGAGCTGAGAATGAGATCGAGCAGGTCTATCAGGATAAGAATATTGATCCTCCTTCTGAAAGTACTACCAACAAAGAAGAGAGCAAGACTCTTTGGGAAAGTGCAAAACGTAAGCTTGAACATGTGTTCTCCGGTCTTACTGGAAAACATACTGATCGAGAAGGAAATTTAACTCAAGATGTTAATCAAAGAAGGTATTATCGTTGGACAAGCAAGACTGATATTAAAGGTGGAGATTACTATGTTAAGATAATCAAAGCTTTTGATGAAGATGAAGCTAAGATTATAGAAGCAGGTTATAACTTTAAAGAAGCTCTTGTTGCTGTTGTTGTTGACAAAGACGGTAATTATATAACTGAACAAGGAGTCATCAATAAGAATGAAGCTACTCCTAGTTCTATTAGAAATCTTGGTATCTGGACATCTTTTCCACTTCCTACTTACAGTACAAACGAATTTGAGAAAACATTTCGTAAGAAGCATGAGACTAAAGAAGAAGAGATAGCTTATGAACAGAAAAAACAAAATCTGATTACTGCTCATAAGGCTCTTAGAGAAAAGATTACAGATCATTTGGAGAATGACAGAGAAGTTATTTTTCAACTTGTGGATAAAGCAGCAGGTATTCCTAACGAAGATTTGCCAACTGAGGAAGGACATGATCCGGATCATATTCTAATTAGAGATTCTTTTGGTCACGATAACGTAACTCTACAGGTACAGACACTTCCTTCAATGTCTATAGGAGGAACTGTAATTACCACTTCTAAGCTAGGTCATACTTTTGTTAAGGATAACGAAACAGGAAATGTTCTCGAAACACGTTCACGAAGACTGAACGATCAGGAAATAGATGTAGTTGTAAAACTGTTTCAACTTCTTGCAAAGAATAGTACCATTGATCAAAGTGGTATGATCCATTCAGATAATGCAACTGTTCTTAAAACCTCGAACGGAACTGTTATCTACAAAAATATGTTTGAGTATCTGAGTCCTTATCTGTATTGGACCGGAGATAATTTTACCAAAGACAGTAACGGTGAGATTGTAGATGTCAATGAGAATCCGAATACTCTCTTCCATTTTCTTAGAAGACATGAGGGAGTTAGTGTAGCAGGTGGTTATCTTCAATTGGGACGCAAAGCATATCAGCTTTTTGTCAAAGATGGAGACAATGTACTTCTGAATGAAGCACTTGTGAATCAACAGGGAGAGGGAGCATTGGTAGACTTTCTCAGAAGCAAATATATCAATGTAAGTTCTCCACTACTTATAGCAAATGAAAGCTTTGAAGAAATCGTTGATGTAAATGAAGATGGTACAATTGTAACAAGACCTCACGACAGTTATCAAGAATATCTGATGGACAATGTTCTTGGAGTATCTGTACCACCTGTTACTACAGAGACTTTCCGTGATGAAGATGGAAATGAGGTTGAAGAAGAAGTTCCTCAAATGCTTAACCAGTATGCAATCTATAAAGCTACTGACGATTTTGTATCTGAGGAAACTACTGTTCCACGTAGAGAAATGCCTTCTACTACGTATGATAACTGGAAAAATTTAAAACCGGGAGATCGTATTAACATTGATGTTGTACAGGAAGGAACTAACAACACTCTTAGATCAGCAGTTCTTGAAATGCAGGATGATACGAGCTTCATCATTATCGAAGGTGAGATTCACGAAGACATGGTTAACAATATGTCTAGAATTATTAATAGTGAAGCTCCATCAAAACAGTTTGCTATACTCAATAGTGGTCTTAAGAAAGTAAGTAATGCTCAAGTTGCTATTTCTGATGTAGTTCAACCTACTGTTAAACCTGCTCCTGAAGTTAAGACTGAAGAGACTGCACCAAAAGAAGGCAGAAAGCCACGTAGATTGAGCAATAAGAAGGGTTCTAACCGTAAACTATACAGGAGTCCCACTGCGGATGAAAGAGGTGTAGAACAGCTAGAAGAAGCTGAGAAATGGTTTAAAGAACGATTTCCGAATGTTGATTTTGAAACTGTTCGACATCTTATTGATGGTAAACATCATGGACAGTTACGTGATGCTGCTGTATACATCTATGAAAATGCTGAAGTAGGTACAACTTATCATGAAGCATTTCACGTAGTAACTCAGATGTTCTTGAATCGTGCAGAACGTAGAGCATTATATCGTGAATGGAAAAGAAGAAATCCTGACAAAAGAAATTATACCAATGATCAGATAGAGGAACAGCTTGCAGAAGATTTTAGAGAATATATTCTGTTCCGTAAAGAGACTTCTAATGTAAGCCCTCGTGGTTTTCAGAAGACTCAAGAAGAACAAGATCGTGAGAATGAGCAGTTTAAGAAAGACCTTGCTGAATATGCCAGAGAAGATATTTCTCCGGAGCGTAAAGCAGAACTTGAAGAGAAGTTAGTTCAGTCTTACTATGCTGAAGGAGAGATGATCACTCATGAGGCTAAGAAGGCAAAGAGAATGGTCGAAGCTATCAAAGCTCCTCTACAAAGAAGTTTCTTTGAAAGGCTGTACGATTGGATTGTCAATATGATCTATGGAAAGCCTGAAAGTATCATAGAGATATTTGAAAATATTGAGAACAACAAATATCGTAATCAAACACCTAATCTCAGGCGTGGTAAGAGAGTAAAGCTTAATCGTACTTACGAAGGTAAGACTGAAGCATTTGGAAAGATGGTTATGGAAGGAGTGAATTACTTCTTCTTCCAAAAGCTTTTTGCTTCTAAAGAAAGTGTAAGTACCTTATTCTCAAAAGAAGATAATTCTGCTCTTGTAAATGACTTGTATGAATATGCGTATGAGGAAATTGAGAAGACTATAGGTGATCTTCAGGCAGTGCAGGACGATCCTGAGATAACTGATCAAGAGTATGACAGGCTCGATAATGTAGTTGATCAGCTATGGTTTGTTCTTGATAACTGGAATGAGACAAAGAAACTTCATCGTAATTTTCTTACTCAATACAGACTTGAATTTGTAAATATCGAAGATACTATAGGTGAGACAAACATTGCTCTCGATAATGATAATCTGATATCAAATGCAAGTATCAAAATCTCATCTAAGCTTAATGCTTCACGAAATATCAAGCTACTTGTAGGTACACTGGTTGATGTAAATAAAAACTTTGAGGAAAAAGTAAACGATCTGGAACTTGTTCAGAATGCTGATTTCGGAAGAACTTTCAATATACTTGTGAACCGTTTTGCAGGATTGAGAAGTGATAGTCAAATGCTGAATGCTATTAATAATATTGCAGCTAAAGCTCCTCAGTTATATGCTCTGATTGATCGTCTTGGATTAAATAATGAAGGTGAACATCTGTCTGAGAATCAAATGCTTGAACAAATTCAATTCGTTCAGACGTTTGCTAAGACTAAACACACTTATATGTTCGATATCACTGGTATAAACGGTAAGTTTAAGCTGGTGAACTCCAACCGATCAAGTATCAATGAGAAAGTTAAAACAGTATGGAAATCTAATGCTGAGAACAAGCGTATATATGAAGATAGGAACGGAGTACGTTACTATAAACCTTCAGTATTTGAGAAGTTAGGTCCTATTGATACTCCTCAGAAAGCTCTTAAGATGCTTAGTACGATGGGTATCAACTATACTTTTCCTAAAGAGGTAGAGTTAAAAGATGAGCTTATCAGAAAAGCAAATGGTATCTACACTCAGATCATGTCTAAGAGTGGACAGCCTTATATCTTCGATACTGAAGTTAACGTAAATGCTAAAGATGATTTAAGTACACTCATTCAATTTGAGGTAGATACAACCGTTGATTATATTGAGAATAGCCATTTAAACATCGAGAATAATCTCGTATATGATGTTGTATTAAATAGTTATCTCTCTATTGCTATCGACGATATAAGAAACTTTCCTACTCTCGAAGCATTATTTGAAGAGAATCCACATCTTGATCCTAATAACAATATCTACACGCAGAATTCATATCTTCTGCAACCGGGAGGACCACTTTATAAAAAGAATGGTGAGTTAAGAGATGATCCACTATTCCTTGAAATTCATGAAGGTAGTAAAGAAGAAGACTCTGAAATTTCTTCTGAGTTTGAAGACCTTGGAGAACCGGATCAACTTCGTGTACATATAAATCGTGGACTTGAAGGTTCTTATCCACTTCTTCGTCCTGCTGATAATTCTATTGAAAGATATCTCAATTTCGGTAAGCCGTTATTTTCAACAGGTCAAATATCCAGAAATGTTCATGTTCATCAGATGCTTAACTATCTGAGAGATGAATTAAATCGTGGTTCCAAAACTCTCAGTGATATTGCTAAGGGAGACAATCTTTGGAAATATCATAAAGAGAATGCTACCGATGGTATTGTCATTCAAATAGTTTCTCAAAATCCTGTGATCAAGGAAGCAATTGATCAGTTCTTTAAGGACAGTGAAGCTACAGTCGAAGGATTCTTTAACGATGATATACTTGTAGAAGAACTTAAAACTCAGATCAATACATATTTTACTGACAGGACAGGTTCAAATCAGGAAGGTTTCATCAAGATGCTTCTTGATTATGGTATTATTGAACTGCTTGAAGATGGTACTTATTATAATAATGGTCTCAACATAAAAGGAAATCCTCAAATACTCAGTGAAGATGTTCTCAATAGTGAAATTAAGAATTATCTTATCAATGATACCATATCTAATATTGAGCAAACTAAATTGATCTTCGGTGATCCTGTAGGTTATAAGAATGTTGCAGATCAGTTTAAGCGTCATTCAGGTGTAGTTGGTACTAAAAAGATTTCTGCTGTCTACGATCAGGTTAATCGTTGGATTGACAAAAAACTCAAGCGTACAGATCGTCAGGGTGGACTTTATAAGAATGGTAAACCAATTATCAGAACTGCTGTATTTGCGGATATTATAGTTCAATCAAGGTATCATGCTGAATATGCAAAAGCTATTGGAGACAAGGCTGATCCATATCTTGAGATAGAAGAAGGTGATGGTCAAGGTTATATCTCAATTGACGAATGGAGAGAAATGCTATTCAGAGCAGGAGAATGGAGCTTTGGAGTAGGTTCCCTCGAAGATTTATATCAATGGGAGATTCAAAAAGAACAAGGAGAACAACAACCTAAAGACCCTGTTACCGGAAGAGTTATAGACAAAAATAAACTTCCTGTAGCTACTCCATTGAAACCACAATACATGGGTCCTCTTGCAGAGCAAGGGTTCCAGATGGGTATGTATAAACTTTCTCTGTTCCCATTACTTCCAAGTGTTACAAAACAGTTCAGTCAGCTTGAGGCTCTCCGAACAAGAATGAAGGGGAAAGAAGGAGAGAACGATGGTATCGGTATAGCTGTATTCCAAACTGCAAACAAAGTAGGAACCAAACTCAATCAGCACGGTGAAACTCAACCTCTTTATGAGGTTAAAACGACAGATGAGAAGCAGATAGCAGAGTTTGCTTATCAAAACTATGCTCCTATGGTTACTCAGGATACCTACTATAAATATTGGGGTATTCAACAGGAAAAAGGTTCTAAGAGTAAACGAAAAGTTGTCTTCGGTACTCAGATGGCAAAGCAGATTCTCAATGGATTATATGAGAATGGTAGGTTAAAAGAAGGTCTTGATCCTATTCTTGCAGAACGTGTAGATGAATATCTGAAACTCAATAGAGAACGTATTGAAATAGGTCTTGCACAACTTGTTAACAGTCTTGGTCTTGTAGAGAAGAACGGAAAGTACCACGTTAAGAGCATGGAATCTCTTATTGAGAAGATTCGTAAAGAAGCTGTTGAACGTGAGATGCCTGATAATATCATTGATGCTATTGATAATCTTGAGATTGGAAGTGGTCTTGATACTTTGATAAACAGGGAGAAAATCGAAAACGTTCTCTTTTCTATTGCTGATGCTATGAGTACTTCTCAGAAGCGTTCAGGTTCTCCTAAGGTACAGGTATCAAATGCTCTTGGAACATCTGTAAGAACTGTGATTGATACTGAAACAGGACAGGTTTTTCGATCTTCTGATCTTGAATTTTATCATGATCAAGACGGGAATATTGTTCAGGCAGAAGTTTATCTTCCTGCTTTTCTGAAAGGGAAAATTACAGATGATAACCTGCGTAATTTAATTGGTTTTCGCATTCCTACTCAGGGATTGAACTCAATTGAATCTATTAGAGTTAAAGGATTCTTACCAGTAGAAGCAGGTGATAGTGTTATAGTTCCTTCCGAGATTATAGCAAAGACAGGATCAGACTTTGATGATGACAAACTCTATCTCTACTATCCTAACGTATTCTATAATAAAGAAGGTAATCCTGTTTATATTGAGCTTAAAGACAATACTGAGCTGGAAGAAGTTTACAAGGAATATTCTGAAGCTTATGAAGCAAGGTTTACTCAAAGGGTTGTAGGTAATATAGCTTTTGACAGTCTTCCTGAGAATCTTGCAAGATTTGTCAAAACCGAGATTTCAGAAATTCTTTCCAATGAGAACGTTGGTATAAGAGATGTAATCGAGGGAATAAATGATAGAATAGTTGAAGCTGAAAATATTTTACGTGAGAAGAATCTAGAATCTCCGTTGATTGAGACTTACAAAAAGATAAGAGCCAATCTCATATCTCTTTCTAATGAGATCGAAACCGGAACATCAAGTGAGTTCGATCCTATGACCAGAGGAGAATTTCGTAAGAGGGCTATCGAGAATCGCATCAGTGAGATTCAAAAAGACATTATTCTTCATCCTGACAACTTTGCTCAACTTATCAATCCTGTATCTGCAAATGATCTTGAAGCTGAGGCAGATAAGATATTACTTCTTAGAGGGGAAGCCAAACGTGATAAGGATGGAAAGATAGTCAAGAAACAACCTACGATGAATAACATCGTGGAGCGTGAATATCTGATGGATGTTGCTCGTCGATTTATCGGAGGTAAGCAAGCTATTGGTATCACTGCAATCAGTTCTACATTTGACATTCTCTCAAAAATGTCAAACGTATCTATTGTACCTGAGATTACAGTATATAGAAATAAGAAGTCAGTTCCTATAAAGACCAATATAAATCTTCCTCATAATAAGAATGAAGAAGGTAATGTTACGCTTTCCAGAATACAAGATGCGAATGATGAAGGAAATATACCGGAAAGACTTTCTCAATGGATAAATGCAGCCGTGGATGCTGCTACCAATCCTTTCATGTTCGATCTTAACTCTGGTCCTCAAACACTCAATACTGTTCTGTATTTGACTATGGCAGGAGTTCCTCTGGACTATCTTACCAGATTCATGACTCAGCCTATTATTGTCGAATACATCAAGAATAGGCAGAAATGGGAGTCTCAGATGATGGAAGGTAACATTGATCCTCAAACAGGTAGGGCTAAGAAAAAATTCAGAGATTGGATTGTTGCTAACACCAAAGCTAAGTATGTCGATCAATTAAAAACCGGTACTGTTTCAGAAAAAGAGTTAACACTTCTTGATCTTGAGAGAGGTATCAAAGCTGGTGCTACTGGTGCAATGAGTAATGTTCATGCTCGAACTCAGATTCAGGTACTTGATGATTTTCTCAGGTATATGGATACTGCGACAAAACTTCGTGATGCTACTGGTGCTATAAACTATGATACCAGAGCAGCAGGTAAAAACACGAGTGAACTTCTTTATAGGATTGAAAACACTGAGAGAGTAAGACAAGAAGGTAATTTGAATAACTTCTCTGGTATCTTGGATGATGGGTTCATATCTCCCTATTATGATTCTGTCAAAAGTCTCAGAAATGTGTTAGACCCATTGTTTGTTACTCTTAATGATGAAAGTGTAACACGACAATTTGATAAACTTTTCAGAGTTCTTTTTGATCAAAGGAATACTCTTCCTAATGATAAGAAAATCAGAGTAGTAGATAAATTTAAGCAAAGCTTCATTACATATCTTCTTATAAGCAGACCTTATAGTGTCTCTGACAGACTCAATAAAAAGGACGGTATGAAGGTTGCTATGAATGCCAGAGTCTCTAGGTTACTTAAAGATACTAATGAATCAAAGTCTGTCGCTACCAGATTAAAGGAGATGCAGAACGATCCTAAATATGCTGATATGTCCTTGTTAGCATATCTTGAACCTATTCTTGATAAGTCTGGTAAATCGGAAGCTACGAATCATGTAGCAACTGTAGCTAAGAAACTTGATACAATTGAAAGTAATCGTCTGACAAGTGAATGGAGAGAACTGATTGAAGCAGATAAACCTTTTGCATACGATTTGATACTTGCTACAGCGTTACAATATGGTATTCTGAATACTCCTTTCACTTTTACAAATCTCATTCCCTTTGAGATTTATGGACAGGTAATGAACTCTATTCTTGCAGAAGAAAAGACAAAAACTGTAAAAGAAAAGAATAATCTGTATGATGATTTTTACAATCGTTTCTTTCTGAACAACTTCGACGATAATTCGATTGTTCCAATACGAAGGAAGGGAACTAATTTTCATCTAGCATATCCATATTTCAAGATACCTAACAGGAAGGAAGAATTTCGTGAAGCATCTCCTCAAGAAATATCTGCTCTTAGAGAAAAAGGAGTAGCTATTTATGAAGAAAAACCTAAAGTTATTCGTACTGAAGATAATAGAAGAATGAACCTTACAGGTATTCGTAAGAATTACCAAGGTAAGATGCTTCTTCTCAACTATGATATAAACACACCTTTAGTAGCTGATGTTAGCAGGAGTGAAGATAGTAAGCAGTTTAATCAGTTGTCCAGAGAAAGTGACCAAGCTCCTGATGAAGCTATCAATGAGAAGATCAAAGGCTGGATGGATAGAATGGGTATCAGTTATCAGAACGTAGAAGAGATTACTGATAGAGAAGGAAATCCCATTGATGCTATTGCAAAAGCAGATATGCTTCATGCTACTATTCAAGTTGTCGAAGGTAAGGCTGACATCACCACCTTATCAGAAGAAGCTGCTCACTTTCTAGTAGAGTTACTTGGAGACGACAATCCTATCCTTAAAGGCATGATGAATGCTGTAGAAGGTACTGAAGTTCACAAGGAAGTTGTAGCTGAATACGGAGAGATTTATAATAATGACGAGACTAAGCTGAAGAAGGAAGCTGTAGGTAAAATGATTGCTAAAGCTATCATCAATAAAGAGAAGGTAGCTGGTATGAGCAGGTTCCAAAGATGGTGGGATTCAGCATGGAGATGGATAAAGAAACACCTCTTAAGAGTTAGTTCTGATGAAGTAGCAGAAGAACTCTCACCTTATGCTGAAGCTGCTAATATTATTCTTGGAAATGTAACAGAAGGTCTGTCTCCTATAGAAAGTCTTAATCCTGATATCTTCTATCAAGTAACCGAAGAGGAGAAAGCTACTGCTGCTGCAATTGAAAAGTCTCTCAGAGAATCAAGGATAGAGAAAGATAAAGAGCAGGGTGGATACAGAACACCTGAAGGAAAAGCTGTAAAGAATAGAGTTAGTGATTTTGTTAAAAGATTTTACAATCAGATATTTAGAGGTAGAAGCGCAGAGGAAGAAGCGAAACCTCGCAACATTCTTTTAAAACAGAAAGGAACCATTATTCATAAATATCTTGAAGTTATAGGTGAATCTGTATTTCAAGGTAAAACTCCTACTAAAGCTGAGGTTCAGAAAAGAGTGATTGAAGACTTGCAGGATAGAGATGACATTGCTAACGAAGAGTTCTTCGATAAAGATAAAACGTTCTTCATGCTCTCAGGAAATCAGTTTGGAGAACTTCGTGATGGATTGATTAAAGTAGTTGCTGGAATCAAGGCTAAACAGGAAAGAATTGATCCAAATGAAGAGGTCAAATTTTTTCCGGAACTTCTTATATACGATAAGTATGGTGATATAGGAGGTACTATTGACCTTGCAGTTTTGTATTCTAACGGTTCAGTAGGAATTTATGATTATAAGACCATCAATTTTGATGATACTAAGACCTTAGCTGGATTTAAAGAAGATGCTTACAATATTCAGATAAGTGAGTATAAGCGTATTCTTCAGGATCGTTATGGAATCAAGAATATTGGAGAAACTCGTGTTATTCCTATTGACGTTCAGACAAATTTTGCTGCAACAGGTCTTACTACCATTTTGATGGGTACTACCGGAATAGGAACAAAAAGTAAAGATCGTCCGTATCTTGAACAAATACCTGTAGCAAGAGAACTTACTGAAGATAAGGAACTTAATGAGTCTCTTAAGAAAATGTTTGTTCTCTACGATAACTTAAGAGTAAAACTTTCAAATGATTATCAGAATGACAAGCTTGCATTAAGAGTAGCAAGGTTACGTGAAGCAATTACAGGTCTTCAGCTTCGTGGAGATGTATCATTTATCATTGGTGAGATTCAGACTATTTATGCTGATTTTGAGAAAAGAGAGAATCTTCCTGCTGATCATGAATTTGGTTTGAATGATGATTTCTTAAGAGAGCTTAGTGAATATGTCCATGCATATAAGCATTTTGGAGTCAATGCTATGGCTACAGCTAGGAAGACTCAAGATCAGAAAAGTATTCACACTCTTCAGAGAGTTGCTCACATGCTCGATCAGATGCAGAATCGGATTGACCATAAATATATTGAGAATGCTAACAGATATTCAGACTATGATGTAGCAGGTAAAGCACCGGCAGAAGGATTTTTAGGAAAGTTGTTTAAGCAACTATCTCAGTTTAAGAGACCTACCTTTAAGAAACTTTCTGAAATGGTACACGAAGTTGGATACAAAGTCCGTCGTGATGTAAATGCTGCAATTGAAGAGATTGATGAAAAGAATGAGGCTCTCAAAACATGGGGGAAAGCCCGTGGTATAGGACTTCAGCAGGTCTTTGATAAATACCTCATTAATCCTAAGAATGGAAATCTTAAGAGTAAGTACAAAAGTGAACACTTTGAAGAAAAAGATAAAGCAATTTCCCAGAGGGGTTCTGAAGGTACAAAATGGTTCCTTGAAAATACTCAAGTTGAACGTAGAGAAGATGGTAAACTGTATTACACCGGAGAACGTCTGAAGCTTTATGAAGAACAACGTAAAGCACACTTTGACTATCTTGATCGTACAATGTTAGGAGAAGAAAATGCTAAAGCGAAAGAAGACCAAAAGAGTAAATGGGATCGTAAGTTCAATATTACTACTTATCCTAACGCTCTTTTCTACAAACATAATCGTTATATCAGACCTCAAGAAAAACCTTCAAACTACAGTGCTGACTATAATTTCATGCTACAGCCTGAAAACAAGGCGTTACTTGATTATTACAATATGTATATAGAGTTTAATGATAAGTTTGGAAGACTTACAGAAAAGCATATTGACTATAATTTTGTAGCTGAAATTCATCAAGACTTTATTGAGAGAATTTCAAATACAGGTAGTAATGGAGTCAAGGGTCTTTGGGATAGTGTTATACGTTCTGTTGAACTCAGAGAGTTTGATCTTTCGAGAGGAAAAATGGACCTTTCTACAGGTAAACCTGTACCTGAGATACCATTATTTTATACAGATAAGCTTTCAGGAAACGTATCAAGAAGTAAACGTAAGCAGATCGAAGATCAAGTTGCAGAAGAATTTACCAGAGGTAGTGCAGCATATCAGAATGAAGTTGAACGTCAGATTAAGAAAGCTGAATATGAATCTGGAACCAAATCTAAGAGTCGTGATCTTACAAGAAGTTTGATTCTTTTTGCTGAAGCTGCTTATAGTCATCATCATCTGAGTGTAACTGAGTCAAGCGCACTTGCATTGATGGAGATTATGAAGTCTCAAGGACAGGAAACTGAACTTGTTGATGCTGCTGGTAAAGCAGTACTTAATAATTTTACTCGTAGAGCTGCTAAAATGCTTGGAGTTCCGTTAAGTGAGATAGATGCATTGGAGAAGTTCATCAATCTATACTGGTATGGTCAAAGAACTCAAGGAGAAGATATATCATTTACTGTCGGAGATAAGCAATATTCAGCTACTAAGATGTATCAGTCAATATTGAGATTTACCTCTGCTGGTGCGCTTGGTATGAAGCCTATTCTTGCAGCAGGTAACTTTATTGGTATCAAATCTAACTCCTACATGACAGGTCGTGAAGGAAAACAATATAAGACTGAAGATATTCATAAGGCTCACGGTATGTTCCTTAGAAAAGACCCTCTGTTTGCAGGTGCTATAAATTATTTTGAGCCTTACACTCACGATCTCACTTTCCGTAAAGCTAATGATCGTTCGGTATCAAAGTTTGTGCAGACCTTCACTTTTGAGAATCTTTTCATAATGCACAGACTTGGTGATGAACATATTGACAGGAACGTTACCGTTGCTATGATGCACCGATGGGGAATCAATAAAGACGGAAAGGTTACTCGTTTAGATAAACTGACTGAAGAAGATACTGACAAACGTTCATTGATAGAAAGGTCTTCTATAAAAGACGACAAATTTGAGATTGATGGTCTAAACGAACAGCAGTATATTCGATTCAGAAGAATGATTCAAGCTGCTGCTACGGGAATCAAAGGTAATATGTCTCAAGAAGACTTGAACCTCATTAGAACTAGTTTAATGGGTCAGGCATTTATGCAGTTCCGTAACTGGATGCCCGGATTGATTACCAAGCGTTTCAAGAACTTACAATACGATGATCTTTGGGATGATTATGATGTAGGTCGATTTAGGGTGTTTTGGGGAGAAATCACCGCAAAAGGACTTAAACCGAAGCTTGGTGCATTCACTAGACTACTCGGTGAAGTAACTATGATCTATGGATACGAGAAGAGTGGAATTAACAAGGATGTGACTCAAAGGTTCTATGACAAATATGTAGTGGCTAATCCTCAAACAGATTTAACCCTAGAAGAGTTTGCACAACTTCGCTTGGATAAACTAAAAGGAATGGCAAGAGAGCTTCAAATTTATATTGGTATGATGCTCATGGTTGCAGGTGGAAAAGCTTTTATTCCGGAAAGAGATGAAGAAGCTCTTACAAAAGCTACGAGACTTCTCGCTCAGAATACTTACAGGGTTGCTCAAAGAGGATTCCTTGAAATATCATTCTTCTTTGATCCTAACTCAGTTACAACTATCTTGAAGTCTCCGCTTCCTTCACTCAGACTGTTTACCAACTTGTATAAGATGGTAGGTAATACCTTCGATGAATCCTTTGATGTTGTATTTGGAGATGAAGTATTTGATAGAACTCCACGTCTATACTACTTCAGTAAGATTGTTCCTATCATGTCTTCCTACTATGACTTTGCAGATATTTGGGAGACTTACAATACATCCAGAGGCTATTGAGAGGTCTAAAAAAAAGAAGGGGAATCCGTTTGGACTCCCCCTCTCTGGTCTTGGTGTAGCGTCGTTACACCGTTTCGCTTCTTTATTCTACTTTGGGTTCTTTTGAAGCAATCAATCCAATCACGAAGTCTACAATAGTCTTTACAAACAGCAAGTTTGCACCTCTTAGACCGGCAGCAGCAGCCGTAATCAAACCTGATTGTAATAGAACTACCCACCATTCAGCTCCACCGAGAAATCCGATGTTAACGGCTGATGCAAGGAAGGATAGACCTACTGAAATCAAAGCTACAAATAAAATCTTCAGAAATTTGGTTGATAACTTCAGTAATCGAATTACATATTCCGCAAGGAAAGTTACGATTCCTGCCATTCCGAGATAACCTCCGAAGTAGAGCAAATAGTTATCGTACAGGTCCTGCCAATTTGAAGGAACGTCAGGCTCCTGTGCGAATAGGACGAATGTTCCTAGCAATAGGAACGAGAAAAACATAATGATTCTTTTCATAACGTTATGATTTTTGTACAAAATAAAGATACAAAATTTTACAACTCATTGAGCTTGTGATAAATCTTTCTAAGGTCTCCTTTGTAAGTCATTGGTAATCTCTCTCCAAGTTTCACAACGTCAGCCAACAAATCTTCTTTACGTTCTTTGAATGTTTTCTTCTTTTCTGGTTTAACAGGTAGATTTGATGTTACATCCCACAATATGCAATTGTGTCCGCTTATCTCATCTACTCTAACCTCTCCTGTATCTCTGATAACTCCAATTCTTTCCAGTTCACTGAACCTTCCATTGATGGAGGCATCTTTGATGTTCGGATTTGTACGCTGATACTTTCTAACAACTTCGTTTGCAGTCAAAGGTCCGTTATGATATAATTCGTCATATACTTGAAACCTTCTTTTAGACAGCAATCCGTTGTCCCGTATCGCATGATACGCTTCAATAGATGTGTCTCTTGTACTCATATTCAAAATTTAAATAGCATCAATTGCCTTTGATGTTGATGAATTCTTTCCTACTAACCAATCTACTACAACCTTTTTATCACCACAGATTGTTTTCTTACCAGTACGTGTATTTTGTAGATGGTAAATATTCTTTTTAATGGCTACAATTTCTAACCATGCTTTACCTTTTTGGAGCTTGACATACGCTCCAACAGGAAAGAACTTGAGTTCCATGATTAAACAATATCAATACCCCAAATCTGATACATATAACTAGCTTCCTGATTTGTTCCGTAGCTTTCTTCATTATCATAGGAATATTTCAAGAATTTGTAAGGGTCATTGTCTTCGTAGTCATTGGTATTCCATATTACTCTATCATCACCTTGAACCAATCCTTCACAATATGTTCTGATTGCATACCAACCCCCTCTGATCAGAACACCGTCCGATACATCTACAGTATGCCATATCAGTTCTTCTGCTGGAAGGTCTTGCGGATCAGATGAATTTCTACTATGTATGTCATTTAAATCTACTCTTGTTCCACATATAGGATGTAACAGACTGGTATCAACCATGTTAAGTTGCCATATCTCAACATGAAGTTTACCCTGAGGATTACCTACTTTTGCTAATGCCATATACATATCCATGATCCTGTAGGTAGACTTAGCCATAAACAATGACATTTTGTAGTACTGATCATTCCTGTAGTAAGCATCATGAATTTCTCCTATTCCGGTGGTTCTGTCTCTGGCAGTTTTTCCATGAGAATAGTATAAAGGTGGATCAGTTTTCTCAATGTTTGGATCAGCGTCAGTCCAGAAATGCCATGTCCTGTTTTCATTCTGATAGTGTCCAAGAGGAGTAAACAGAGTTGAATCATAATGGAACGTAGGCGGTATCTTATCCACAATAACTACATCAAACGACATTGAGGCTTTATTACCATAACAGTCTTTTGCATAGATAGTTACTTGAACTTCATCTCCGGGAGTCAGGAGTACACCTGAGTTAGGAACCTGATAAAACGATGCAGTGTCTACACAACAGTTATCTCTTACCTCTATTACTTTAGTGTAATCAGGTAGATAAAATTCACAACTGTCTGTTGCTAAATAATATTGAGTTGGAATCTGTGCTATACAGCAACTGTTCATAATTGCTAATAGAATTATGATAATTGCTATACCGACGTAAGAATAGAAGGCACACTTCGCCTTAAAACGATAATGTTTCATAGTATAAATAAGTTTAGTACGACTTAAAGCTGTGTTTCGTTGTACAACATTCTGAGAATGTCAACATCTACATTGTTAACTTGCACAGGAGGCTCAAAAACACGCATGTTTCGGTCATTTCGGGAATTTAACCAACCTGACCATCGTCCACCTCTCATAGCTTTGTAAGATTCGACCTTATCTCTAGGAATATCTTTCTTCCCAAAGAGCATTTGTTGTACATAATTTGTCTTGCCTATCATAGGACGATAGACACTCTGCTGAATTTTCCTAAGAAGAGGAAAACCGTCTAGGACATAAAGTTGCCAGCCAGAAAGCAACATGGAATACGATGGGTAAAGTATTTTACTAATCGTCTGTCTATATTTTGGCAGGTCTTGAAGTCTCTCTCCGTCAGGCCACGGGACCCAATCTTCCTGATCAACTTCTTTACCATAGTTTCCGATGGGATTTAGTATTGCGTATACAGGAAGATAGATAAAAACGGCAGAGATGATTCCAAACCAGTGGTATAGGAATTGGTAGAACTTCTTTCCTTGAATAGCTTTACTCCACCAATGGAGTCCGAAAGTTCTACGGGCCATTTTACTGATAATATATCCGGTGTTATCAGTAATCTCTTTAATCTTAGCCATACTTGATTCATTCCCTGTACGCATATGGTTTAGCTTCAGGGTGAGCAGAGTAGTAGTGTAATGATCTCTACTCATAGGATGATCTTCAGGAGGCAGTATAGGATGTCTTTGACCTACATATTTCCCACTAGAGTCAAAGTACCACATAGAAGCACTTGATGTAACAAGTTTAGGATCGTTGTAAACAAAGTACATTCTCATCATTCCACCAAGAGAATCTCCCGGTTTATGATTCCAATCAAGACGAGCCATCCCATACTCGTCAAGATGATGATATGTGTCAGGAGGCAACGCCTCTCTACTGTATGGGCCTATCGGGAATAGTGTCATTCTTTTCAACAAGCTCTTTAACTTGCTGCTCCTGTTTTAATTGTTTCTTTGCATCATGATCCCTAACAGCAGTAACAATCCAAACGATGAGTATGGTAGCAACTGCTATAATTGCGATTATACCCATAAGGTATCCTACCCAAGCTTTTCCTTTTTTCATTCAGATAAAAATTTAATCCATGCGTAAGGTTTTCTTTTATCAAGATATGTAGGCTTACGCTCACCAAAATTAGCCTCTCTTTCAAAAGAAAGGTTATTGTATGATTGTTTGCCGTACTTAAAGAGTTTGATGATCCATTCTATAAGATACCATAGATAGAATGGAAGAAGGAGCATTTCCATCTGTTGCTTCCAATGAATCTTTTCGTGGTTAATAATAACCTTGTGGTTGATATACTCTTCCTTTATGTAGATTCCAAAAGGAGCAAGGCAGATTGCTGTAGCCCAATTAAGGGTAAGCAACTTTACGAACCAGTTCATTTTTTTGATCCTCATATCGTAAAGGTATTAAAAAATAGGGAGAAAACGGGAACGCTGTCATATACGTGAACACAGGAATTGAACCTGTAACCCATTGATTAGAAATCAATTGCTCTACCAGTTGAGCTAATTTACGAAGTAAGCGTTATCCTAGCTACCCTAATGTCTTAAAAATTGTAGAGAAAATGAGGAGTCTGTATCTATTAACTATAGAACCATAATCTATTTGCTTTACCAATTTGCATATTCCCCCATTGTATTGTCAATGTATCGTGGGGGAAGTTGGACTCGAACCAACAAAGTCGAAGTAAGACTCGTTCTAGCTACTACAATTTAATTTTAAAGAACTTAAAAGGGACATGAGGTTGATCAGACCTCAGCGTTCTGGTGGACTACTGCGGAGTAATTTACCATACTGAGCTTGTCCCTTTATGGGAAGCAGCACTGGTCAAGCCATGGCCATGGAATTCAACCCATCTCTATAAGGAGATTAGAAAGAAAAAAAGACCAGTGCTGCTAGGTAAATAATGTTAATGCGCAAACATTTATAATCATTTACCACTAGCGGGGGAATAGGTCTATGAAACCCTAGTCCGAAGTAACTCTCTGAATAGCTACTGCTGACAGAGAAAGTATCTGAGAGTGTTTTTCAACATTCCCCCAAGTATTATAATATTTTAAAGAACTATGCTTGATCTTTAAATAAAATCAATGCACTATACATTTCCACTTCAGGACCAACTGACTGTTGATATTTAACATCAACAGCTTTACTCCGGTATTCACTAACGCTCTCTCTTGAAATAACATGAGTTATTTCTTCTGCAAGATCATGTGGTGAATGAAATGGACCAACTGCCTTAACATTATCAAATTCCATTATATAATATTTTAAAGAACAAAAATGCAAAGAGAGGGGAGATTAAGAAAGACTGTAATCAATTTCAAGTCGAAGTAAGCCTTTCAATAGCCACTCTCTTTGCAAATATAGGTTAATTTCCGTATAGCGAAAACTGTTAGATAACAATTTTTTCAATTTCTTCAATGATCGCTTTGTAGCCTGCGCCACCTTCGGCAATCACATCAAAAATCTTTTCGCTCCATCCAGCAACCTGAGTCACACCGTAGTTCTTATTGAACACAGTGGTTCCATCAGTCTGATGGATATTAACAGAAACTACCTTTGTAGCAGGGTATAGTTTCCTGAACTCTCTGAATGTTTCCTGAAATCTTCCGCTTCCTTTTCCGCTACCGGGAACACCATACCATCTATTTTCTGCTCCAATAACCATATCGGAGAAAACAATGATATGATCAACAGGTGTTCTGCTGCTGATAAGTTCTTCAAAGAAAGTAAAGATTCCATGTTCAGTTGCTCCTCCACAAGCACGACCTCTACTATAAATATCCCTTGTCATTTGAAGGATACTCATTTCACGGTCAAGCCTGTATTGGATCAGTCTGTCACCGAACAGTCCAACGTATACGCTAGGTTGCTTACTCAGAAGCATAGCAGCGAACAGGTTGGCAATATCGACCACAGTAGTCCTTGAGAGTACTGAGACAAGTGATGCTCCACCACCGTCTCCTCTCATAGACCCTGAATGGTCAATAAGGATAGCCACACGACCTTCCAATTCAGGAATGTTGTGGCAAGAAAGTTCGATTGCTGTTTCCAATGAAGTCAGAACACGGTTTTTCAGTCGAGTGAACTCTTCACGAGTTGCAACTCTGGTTTCAACTTCGTCCTCAAATACGATTGAAGATGAGGTTCCTTCTTTAAGCTCATATCTCATATTGCTAATTTCAATATGAGCAGAGAGAAACCTGAAAGGCAGAAGCCTTGACTTATAAACCTTTTCCGGAATCACAAGTTGCCTTACAGCTTCATCTACTGAATCAGGAGCATAAAGAATAATATTCCTCAGGTTCCTGAGCAGGTTGAAGATAGGCATACCCTTGATGTTTCCGAGAACTGATTCAATAGCCTCTTGTTTGGCTACTTCAACAGTCTTCTGATCTTCTTTGGAAACTTTTCCAGCCTTCGACATCTCTTTTTCGAGAATCTTAGAACTGTAGAGTTTATCTATACCCTTTCCTCCTTCTTTCATAAGCAGACGAAAAGCTTCTGCATTTGTCTGAGTCGGAACAGGGTGAATCTGGTTCACAAGATCAATGAGAGAAATCTCCCTACCAAGCATTTTGTACTTATCAATCAGATAAGGATCAAGTGATTCAAGCTTGACTTTGAATCCCTTACGCATAGCGTTAGGAACTCCTTTACCTTTCATGATATTCCTGTAGTAGGACAGAATTTCACTCATGTCATCAACACGGTTGATAACCTTATGATAGAATCTTGATGCCCACTCTTCTCCGGAAATTCTCGGAGCGAGTTCAGCAGCAAGTACGTGAGACGAACTCCTCATATTAGCTGCCATACGTGCATAGATAGCAGTCTTTGCTACGAACAAAGGATCAACTTGGAGTGCTGCCTTTCGGAAGCGATCCATGATCTCCTTTTCTTTTTCGTAGTAAGACTTCTGTACGAACGTAGTCAGCACAGTAGATACGAGTTCTTCTTTTGGATCAAGCTTATAAGCTGCTGATCCCATCTTGTTTACTTCAGAGGGAACGTGTTTTGTCTCCCTCTTGACGTTGTACTTCGCCATGAGAAATGGTTTTAAAAGATTGCTACTAAGTTAATTAGAGGATGTGAATTATCGGCTGCGCTTCACGGTGCGCAAAAGGAACTCTTTCGTCCTTGGTATCTCTGTTGCAGCTCTGGCATTTGCTGCAAGAACATTTACCGGGAGTAAGGGAACCTTTGACAAGTAATACGGACTCTTGAGCCACTCTTCGTATTGCATGTTACCTCTTGCGTTGTTACATTTTTTACAACTCGTAATGAGGTTGACAGGAATACTTGGACCCATTTCCTCCCATAGAACCACATGGTCTACAGTCATTGGAACATTATCCGCATTACAGTATCTACAGGTGAAATCGTCTCTGCGAAACACCTCCCACATCGTTTTTTGTTCGATCTGTCGGGTAGACTTTCGCAGGATAACCTTTTTGCCTTTAACCATTCCTTCAGTCTCTTTGAGGTCAGATTGACGAACAATCTGTTGCCACTCATCGAGAGTAGGGAACAAAACTTGCATATGTTCGAGTATGGACTCATCAGGAAGAACTATGATGATATTTTCTTCTTCTGATCCATAGACCACACCTACAATTTCTAATTGTGTACCGATTGACAGTACATCAAAATGTTCAAACTTTCTCTTTATCATCATAATTTCCTCCTTTCCATTTTTCAAGTTCGTTTTTTGGAGAACGGCTAAGATAGATATTTTCTGAGAACCCAAGAGACTTTGCAACATTTGCCACAAAATCTGTTTCATTCTCACAGGTATGTAGATCACCGTCCTCTTTGTATATCCACTGTACCATTTGATCCAGACAGGTTATTACCAGACGTTCTTCCTGAACTCTTTTGATATTCTTCCTGTCATGTTTTATAGCATACTTCAATAGATCAAGGTCCAGAATACTTCTACGAAATGGTCCCTGCCACTTATTTTCTTCGTTTGTTTCAGTCTCAAGATTTATAAGTGTAAAGGGTTCATCCTCATTGGTCATTGGTCCTGCTCCATGACGGGTTTGGTACGCTCTTGTAACATACCACACTTCATCGTAGTGGTATATAAAGTTATCCAATCGCTTCCGTCCCACATTTGAACGTGTAACGTGTGGAAAGAATCCAATATCCTGATCGAGGAGTAGACCTTGTGAGCCTTCATATATAGTATTCGGATAAGATGGAACGTCAGTATCCCCAACAACTGTAATAACTTCGTTAGGAAACTTAGATTCCGAGTTCAACACACTGACAGCTTCTAAAAAGTCTGTTGTATCTACAGGAGATTTGTAGAACAGACCATAATACTTAGCTACCTGCTCAAGCTTGATCACCAGAACAGAAGGATTAAAGAGGTCTGAAACTCTTAGATGAAAATGGTTACTCTCTCTTTCAAGAGTTTCACCAAATCCAACTCCGCAGGTTCCATGCATCTTCTCAACTTCTGCTTTCTGATTAAAGTTTATGTCATAGGGGGTAGTTACTGGACAATCTTCATGCAAGTAAACTTTGATACCATCAAAGTCTTCTTTCATTAAATCTACTAGATCAGCTAATTCATTTAGAAATCCAACAGGTTCAAAAGTGCAATGCTTAGACCAGTAAGTAGGACATCCTTGTAAAGTTCCACTACCGAAATTAACAAAGGAGTGTTTACGATTTCTCTCATCAACTACTGCATGACCAGCTTGATGTCCTCCTGAGTATCTTACGACAAGTGGTTTTTTAAGAATAGAAGAAAGGTATGATACTACCATACCTTTCCCCTCATCTCCGAAACCGAGTCCGATAACGGCTGCTCTCATACAGAACCTTTTCTTTCTTCAATCATCTCCAAAACAAGTTGAAGACGATAAGTACAGTCAGCCATAATTTCTCTGAGAGTAGCTGCTTCAATGTCATCGTTCTCGTACTCTATGGTATTATACCATGCGGTAAATTCTTCCATAAAGCGTTTCGAGTCTTTCTTGATCAGCTCTTGCTGTTCTGAATAGCTTGGATTTCCCATAATTAAAGCATTTCTTCGTTTGGAACATCTGTTTCGGGATCATCTTCTTTACTATCAGAGGTGTCCTTACCTGAGACAATTGAAGCAATAATCCCACTCACATGATCAGAACTCTGAACAACAATCAAATTGTCTCCTAAGAGTTCTTTCCAGTGACTTACAACATCCTGTCGTTTTCCAGAATGGGTTTCAGAGATATGAATATGATATACATGGTACATCTTCCTTGCTTCTTCCAGAAGATCAGAAGATTTCACTGTATCATCATATTGACCTTTTCCCATAATACCTTTGAGAACAGGACCGGGAACTTCAGGAAGATTCTTCTCATCACCTATTGTAAAGAGAAATCCCTTCTGTTCACGCTTTTCAAAACAATCAATTTGAGTATGACGGGCAGCGAAGTACCAAGCTAACATATAGCTCTCACCATCGTTACCGCCTCCACCACCTTCAAGGTAGGTATCTTGTAGCCACTTGTCCAAAAGTTCATCTGAACTCTCGAATTGTCCAACCTGCAAGGGAGAACGATCATATACATGATCACCGATTCCCACAAATAGAACCTGTGGATCGGGTTCACCAGACTTAATAATGGTGTCCATCATAGTAGGAAGACCTTCTTTGATCATATGATCTGGAACTGATCCCATTGATCCTGTAACATCCAATGCTACGATGATTGCAACAGATTTAGGATGTTCTTCTGAATCTCTGGACTCTCTATATTCCAATCCTACGGTAGTCATCTCACGAGTAACTGCTTTACTCTTGAAGTTTTCTGTCAGAGAATTAGTCATCATCCCTGTTACCGCAGCTCTCTCCATTCGAGTGCTGTACGAATATGAACCTCTACCCATTACGCAGTTCCTCCAAACAGGTAAGTATACCTCTTTCTTGCAATTTCAAGTTTGATCTCAAGATTGCGAAGTTTCACACCAAGTTCAAGGTCTTTTGCTACATACTCTTTTGAGTCAAAATCACTCGCAAGAGTCAGGTTCATAGCATTTGTTGGAGACAAATCCAGCATATTGTCCTGTTCCCTCAACATACGCTTCATCTCGACCTCAAGGTCTTCGATTTCACGCTTGTAAATTAACTGTGCGTCCTCAATGATAGAGTCTGCACGGTCCTTCCTGATCTTCGCATTATTGCGATACAAGGAATCTTTGAATGCACCGCCTTGTACTTCGACAGCACCTTGTTCTACTTCTTCCGCCATTTTTTTGGTTTTAATTATTAGACTTCGACCATTACAGGTCTTTTGTTTACAGCTTTTAAATGCTGTCTTTCTTTCTTCATCACCGAAATTATGTAATTCTTTGCTGATACGGTAGAGATTAGTCTGAACATAAATACAATTTTTCCTGTATACTTCAGACCTACAGTTCTATCAGGATATTCTGAGAGTTCCCAATAAAGGGGATATCCTCTACGTGCGAACGACCCGAACATTGATCCGGTAGAGGGATTTTGACCGAGGTAGAACTTATCTCTTATCTTAAAAATAGGAATTCCGGTGGCTTTATTTGCTCCTGAATAAAATCCTACAAGTTCGGCAATCTCTCCACCATCAAAAAGGACTTGATATTTTCTTATCTCTTTCATTTTTAATGGTTTATAAGAGTTTAACGTTAGGTTCTTAAAACTGAGTGGTACTAACAATACTGCTTTCCCACTCAGCACCTACTAAGCGAAAGTAGTATTATTCTCCTGAGTCGGGAGCCTTATCAGCAACCGATTCAGATTCCGGAGTAACATCCTTCTCGACTTTAATACCGAGATAGGTCTCAGCAATATAGTCCAGATCATCTCCGGTAGCAATTTTCCACTTGAGGGTATCATCCTCTGTCTTCATGATCAGAAGCAAAGACTTCTCATCACACATGGTACGGACTTTTCCCATCTTTCCTTTGACAGAACGAAGGGAAACAGGACCATCTGACTTGATCTTGTCAGCGTACATCATTCCTGTAACACGAAAGGCAATTTCGCTTTCACTCAGGAATGCACCGTCACCGTTGGCTTCTGCTACCAGAGCCTTACCAATATATTCTTCAACTTGGCTTTCAAACATTTGAATTATTTTTTAAAGGTTAAAATTACTTTAGATGCACAATCATCACAGAGATCAATCTTGATAAGCATTTTGTGCTTATAATTATACTTATCCATGACTCGCATCCACCTGTAAGGAGAAACAGGGTTATCACTAGAGTCTTTCTCCATACAGTTATCACAAATTCGTGTCTTCTTGGTCATTTCTTCTTTGTACTCATATAATTACCATTTAATCGGTTCAATGTTATGTTCTAGTAAAAATGTATTTGCCTGACTAAAATGCTTACACCCAAAGAATCCGGAATAAGCTGAGAAAGGGGAAGGATGTGGACAAGTCAACTTGAGGTGATCTTTTGATAAAGTTCTACCTTCAAGATGTTTTTTTGCTTTCGATCCCCATAACATCCACACTATAGGTTGATGTCTGTTCACAAGTACGTGGATAACTCTTGCTGTAAACATGTCCCATAGATGCAGGTGTGAACCAGC